>Ga0137418_10000076_pt1 | contig 65482 bp, 56 predicted proteins | sample CZODoug3_1_2_16f_FD_122242 | JGI IMG/M metagenome (GOLD analysis project Ga0137418, IMG submission 122242) | Vadose zone soil fungal communities from Angelo Coast Range Reserve, California, USA - CZODoug3_1_2_16fungal (Hybrid Assembly) | ecosystem: Environmental > Terrestrial > Soil > Vadose...
CCTGGAGTGCAGGGGTCCGGGCTGGCGCTCTATAACCCGCTCACCGACAACTGGGGCGAACTCATTTTGGTAGCGGGCCATCCTGCGCCCAAGATGAGCGAGGAAGCCGGCGCGTCGTGGGACCGCGTGAGCGCCAACTATCTGCAAAACTTCGGCATGGCGATGTTGCGCGGACGCAGCTTTACAGCGGCAGACAACGAAACCACGGCGCCGGTGGCGATCGTGAACGAAGCCTTCGTGAAACGCTTTTTTAAGGGCGACGAAAACCCGCTGGACGAGCGATTCGGCCTAGACCTGCCCGAGAACACCGGCACATTCCGCATCGTCGGCGTCGTGCGCGATGCGAAGTTTGCGGGCTTTGGCTTGAACATGCCGGCGCGTCCGATGTTCTTTGTGCCGCTGGCTCAGAACGTCGACTATAAGAACGACCTGATGAAGAGACTCGAGCTGGGCTCGCACTTTATCCGCGGAATGATGTTGGTGACCAATGCCTCCCCCGGCGCACTGGAGCCGCTGCTCACCAGGACACTGGCGGAACTGGATCCCAACCTGACGATCGTCGACATCAGGACCATGCAACAGCAAGTTGATCTTTCCTTCGATCAGGAGCGCGCCGTAGCCAGCCTCGCCGGCCTGTTTGGGATTGTGGCTCTGGTGCTGGCCGCTATCGGACTGTACGGTGTCACGGCCTATACAGTTGCGCGGCGAACCAATGAAATCGGCATTCGGATGGCGCTTGGCGCCAACCGCGCCAAGGTGGTTCAACTGGTGCTGAGCGGAGCGTTTACGCGCGTTCTGGCTGGGCTGATATTGGGGCTGCCGCTCGCCGTCGGCGCCGGGCGCCTGATCTCAGCGCAGCTGTATGGCGTTTCCAGTTGGGACCCGCTCGCGCTGATGGGGGCTGCGAGTGCGCTCGCGATCTCCGCATTGATCGCAGCCATAATTCCAGCCAGCCGCGCAGCCTCTATTTCGCCCACGAACGCACTGAGAACGGAATAGTCCGCCTCAGGCAGAACAGCTCTGAGGCGTAGCAGGCCTACGAGGCGAACCGAAGCGGGCGAACCGTGAACGAGCGGACCGCAGGCGCAATCGCAAAAATGACCACACAACGGTGTGCCGAGTCTATCGCGAAACGACCTGGAATCGGCCCTCAGAACTGCGGTTGCGGAAGGATCATCCATCCCTGCAGTAGCGTTCTTCTCGGGACCCTTAATTCTATGTCGAGCCCAGCTTTCCGATCGCGAGTGTAGCCACAACGCTCGCCGGTTGCGCCCCCCTGGCCAACTGGGCTTATAGCGGACTTGAACCCGTCCCAAACGAAACCTGTTCAACCTGTTCCGGGCTGTCCGCTCGTGGACACTCGAGTTCGGGACCGGACATTAAGAACCATCGCAGGAGGAAGTGGGCGCGCCTATCTCCCTGTCTTTCCAGCACCTTGGCCATCCATGAATTGTGGCTGGCAGGTTGCGCAGCAATTGAGAGATGGACATCGCCCGCCCAGACCTGAAGCGCCAGAAGCGCCGTCGCCAGATTCTTCTGGTGGGTGTCGGCGTAATAATCCTGGTGGCGACCACGATTGGAGTATCGCGGCTAAAGCCGGCCGCACCCTCGGTCGAACGCGGAACGGTTTGGACCGACACGGTGAAACGGGGATCCATGCTGCGGCAAGTGCGCGGACCGGGCTCACTCGTTCCAGTCCAGGAGGCCGTTCGCCAGATCCCGGCAGAAACCGAAGCCACAGTCGTGCGGATCCGCATGCTTCCCGGCTCGCAGGTGAGAGCAGAAACCGTTCTTCTCGAAATGAGCAATCCCCAGGTGGAGCAGGCTGCCCTGGACGCCCAACTCCAGCTGAAGGCGGCGGAAGCCGAATACCAAAGCCTGCGCGTGAGGCTCGACAGCGATCTAATGAACCAGAAGGCGGGAGCGGCTACCGTCACAGCCGACTACCGGCAAGCGCAACTCCAGTCTGAAACGGATAAGGCGCTTTACGACCTGGGCGTGATTTCGGGCCTCGCCTACAAGGCCTCAAAGGGCAAAGCCGATGAACTTACGACCAGAAATGACCTGGAGGGGCAAAGACTCACGATCGGCCAGAAAGCGATTGAGTCGCAACTCGCACAGCAGCAGGCCAAGGTCCAGCAGATGCGAGCCCTGGCGGTTCTCAAGCAGAAGCAGTTCGACGCGTTGAAAGTCCGCGCAGGAATTGATGGCGTGCTGGTGGATCTGCCCCTGCAAGTCGGCCAACACCTTCAGCCCGGAACCATGCTGGCAAAAGTAGTCCAACCGGACCATTTGATGGCGGCGTTGAAGATCGCTGAAACCCAGGCGCGCGATGTGCAGTTTGGCGAACCGGCAGCCATCGATACCCACAATGGAGTGATCGCGGGGACGGTGATGCGCGTGGACCCTGCCGTACAGAATGGAACCGTGACGGTGGACGTCAAACTGACGGGCGAGCTTCCAAAGGGAGCTCGCCCCGACCTGAGCGTCGACGGAACCATCGATCTGGAGCGACTGGACAATACGCTCTATGTGGGGCGTCCGGCGTTCGGGCAGGAAAACAACACCATCAGCCTGTTCAGGTTGGATCCGGATGGCAAGGAAGCCACACGGGTGCCCGTGAAGGTTGGGCGGGAATCGGTGAATTCGATTCAGATTCTCGACGGACTTCGTGAGGGCGACACGGTGATTCTGTCCGACATGTCGCGCTGGGACAAAGCCGACCGCATCCGGCTTGAGTGAACAACCAATCAAAACCACTGAGGGAAAGCTATGACGGAAACAGGCCAGCCACTCATCCAGATCGAGAACCTGACAAAGGTCTTCTACACCGACGAAATCGAGACCCACGCGCTCTCCGGCGTGCACCTCTCGATCCATAGAGGAGAGTATGTGGCCATGTCGGGACCATCGGGTTGCGGCAAGTCCACGTTGCTCTCGATCATCGGCCTGCTGGATACGCCCACGGAGGGGCGCTACTCGCTGAATGGAAAGACGGTCGAGAACCTGGATTTTGCCGAGCGTTCGAGAATTCGCAACCAGGAAATCGGATTCATCTTTCAGAGCTTCAACCTGATCGGCGACCTGACGGTCTATGAAAACGTTGAGCTGCCGCTGACCTATCGTCAGAAAATGTCCGCCCCCGATCGAAAGAAACGAGTCATGGACTCACTGGAGCGCGTGGGCATGGCGCACCGCATCCGGCACTATCCTTCGCAGCTGTCGGGAGGCCAGCAGCAACGCGTGGCTGTGGCCCGCGCCCTGAGCGGGAAACCTTCCATCATGTTGGCAGACGAGCCCACCGGCAATCTCGACTCGCGCAATGGTGAAGCGGTGATGCAACTGCTTCAGAACCTGCACCGGGAGGGAGCGACCATCTGCATGGTGACCCACGACCCCCGCTTCGCCAAACACGCCCAACGGGAGATCCATCTGTTCGATGGCAAAGTTGTGGCGGAAGAAGAACTCAAGAAGCTGATGCAGGAGACGAGCGCATGAATGACCTCGTCCAGGATCTTCGTTTTGCTCTACGGCAACTAAGAAAGAGCCCCGGCTTCACCGCAGTTGCGGTCGTTACCCTGGCTCTTGGCATCGGCGCCAATACTGCGATTTTCAGCGTGGTCAATGCCGTACTGCTCCGGCCGCTCGCGTTTCCCGATGCCAACCGCTTGGTCAGGGTCTGGCATGTTCCGCCGGCAAAGAGCTTCCCAGGAATGACCAAGTTCGCCGTTTCTGCGGCAAACTACACGGACTGGCAAAGCCAGAACCACGTATTTGAGCAGATGGCGATCTGCGCCTACCGCAGTTACAACCTGACGGGTGGTGGTAAGCCGGAACAGGTCGAAGCGAATGCGGTGTCTTCCGGTTTCTTTTCTGCCTTGGGAGTTCAGCCAATTTTGGGCCGCGTGCTTTCTCCGGACGAAGATCAGCCGGGCCGCTCGAACGTAGTGGTCCTTAGTTATCGCTTCTGGCAACAACACTTTGGTGCAAATTCTGACGTCGTAGGTCGCGCGCTCAGCCTGGATGGGCAGAACTACCTGGTTGTCGGCGTCATGCCGGCCGGCTTCCGCTTTCCCGACTATGCCCAAATGTGGACGCCGATGGCCTGGACGGACAAAGAACGAGCCGTCCGAGGAGAGCATCACTATACGGTCATCGCTCGGCTCAAACCCGGGGTTGGTTTGCAGCACGCACAGGCCGAGATGAACACCATCTCCCGCCGCCTGGAGCAGCTCTACCCTGAGGACGACAAAGACTGGGGCGCCGTGGTCCTAGCGTTGCGTGAAGATCTGGTGAATGATGTCCGTCCCGCCCTGTTGGTTCTGCTCGGAGCCGTAGCCTTTGTGCTTCTGATCGCCTGCGTCAACGTGGCGAACCTGGCACTGGCAAGAACGTTCAGTAGACAAAAGGAGATTGCGATCCGAGCGGCGCTGGGGGCGAGTTCAGGGCGTGTGCTCCGCCAAATCCTTTCGGAAAGTGTGCTGCTCGCCCTGGTGGGAGGAGCACTCGGCTTGGCCTACGCTCATTTTGGAGTTCGCCTGATTATGGCTTTCTTGGCGGACAAACTGCCGCGCTCTACCGAAGTCGGACTGGACTGGAAGGTTCTGGCCTTCACAGCGGTCGTGTCCGTACTTACCGGCATCCTCGCTGGAGTTCTGCCGGCATGGCGCTTGGCCAAAGCTGATCTGAATGAAGCGCTGAAGCAAGGCTTGGGTCGAACCGACGCGGATTCAGGCGGACATCGCACGCGCAGCATTCTGGTCGTTTCCGAGGTCGCACTCTCGCTGATGCTTCTGATCGGCGCCGGCCTGATGATTCGCAGCTTCTCGCGGCTGCGTGGCTTGCGTCCGGGTTTCGATTCTCACAATGTGCTGACCATGACTGTCTCCCTGCCCAGGAACAAATTCCCGTTGCCGGAACAGCAAATCAGCTTTTTCGAGCAAGTCTTAGAACGGGTGAGAGCGTTGCCTGGTGTCGAGTCGGCCGGAGTGATTGACGACATACCACTGAGCGGAAACGGTTCGCACCAGCCGATTGCCATCGAAGGCCGCCCGGTTGTACCGATGTCGGAGCAACCGGAAGTCGACGTTCGCCTCGTCACGGTTGGCTACTTGAGTGCCCTGCGCATCCCGGTCCTCCGTGGTCGCGACTTCAGCGCCGCCGATGTTGCTGGAAGGCCAGCAGCGGTCCTGATCAGCCAGTCCTTGGCCCGACGTTTCTGGCCCAACCAGGATCCGATTGGCAAACGTCTCACCATGACCTTCTTCCCGGACGCCGTTCGTGAGGTGGTTGGAGTTGTGGGTGACACGAAACTCGACAGCCTGGATGAAACACGACCGGCGGAAACGCTCTATATGCCCCTGGACCAAGTCTCCGTACCGGCGCTGGGCGGCTGGAATTCGTTTCCGATGAGCCTTGTGGTACGTTCTGCGTCGAATCCATCGGACCTCGCTTCGGCCGTGTCAAATGCCGTGCACGAGGTGGACCGCGAAACTCCGCTGCTGGGCATTCTCAGCATGGACGACCGGGTCGCGGATTCACTGTCCCCGCAGCGATTCAACACCTTGCTGCTCGTCGCTTTTGCCGGACTCGCCGTGCTCCTTACCGCGGTGGGAATCTACAGCGTGCTGTCATACAGCGTGAAGCGGCGTGTGTCCGAAATCGGAATCCGCCTGGCCTTGGGCGCTCAGCTGGGCGATGTACTCCGCATGGTGGTCGTTGAGGGCATGAAGCCTACGTTACTCGGCGTGCTGCTGGGGTTGGCAGGAGCCCTGGTGCTGGGGCGCGCCTTGTCGAGCCTCATCTACGGGGTGACACCGACTGATCCGCTTACCTTCGGCACAGTTGCGATTTTGCTGGCCGGGATCGCTCTCTTCGCCAGCGTCATTCCAGCCTATCGGGCGACCAAGGTCGACCCACTGGTGGCTTTGCGGTACGAGTAGGAGACCAAGATGATCGGACTCTTCCAGGAGGTGCGGTACGCGCTACGCCAACTGCGCAAGAGCCCCGGCTTCACTGCGGTCGCAGTGACCACGCTCGCTCTGGGCATCGGGGCGAACACCGCCATCTTCAGCGTGGTCAACGCGGCTCTGTTGAGGCCGCTGCCTTACCAAGACGCGAATCGCCTGGTCATGGTGTGGGAGCAGAACCGGCATCGCGGGTGGTTTGAGAATATCGTCTCGGCCGCCAACTTCCTCGACTGGAAGAAACAGAACGATGTGTTCACCGACCTGGCGGCGTTCGAGTCTGCCTTCTTCAATCTGACCGGAGGCAGCCAGCCCGAGGAGGTTGCCGGTCAACGTGTGACCACCAACCTTTTCTCGGTTCTGGGTGTTCAACCTGTGCGCGGGCGCTTGTTTCTTCCCGAAGAAGAGAAGCGAGGCAGCGCCGCGGCTCTGGTGAGCTACGGGCTGTGGCAGGAGCACTACGGCGGAGATCCTGCACTGGTCGGAAAGCAGATTTCTCTCAACCGCGAGAGTTTCCAGGTGGTGGGCATCCTGCCAGCCAGCTTTGCCGAGGACTACTCTGCCTCCTTCGCACCCCACTCACGAGTGTGGGTGTCGGGACTGGATCTTCAACCGGCCGGGCGGGAATTCCATAACTACCACGCCCTAGCTCGACTCAAACCGGGTGTAACTCTGGCCCAGGCGCGAGCTGAAATGGACACAATTGCCGGCCGGTTGGAACTGCAGTATCCGGAATCAAAAGGGTGGAGCGTGGCCCTGGTTGGATTGCACAATCAGGTGGTCAAGTACGCGCGCCCGGCCCTCCTGGTGTTGCTGGGCGCGGTAGCTTTGGTTCTGTTGATCGCGTGTGCCAATGTTGCGAACCTGCTATTGGTGCGGGCGACGGGGCGTGAGAGAGAGACCGCGATTCGCAGGGCCTTGGGCGCAAGCACCGGGCAGATCGCGCGGCAATTTCTTCTCGAGAGCACCCTGCTCTCCATCGTTGGGGCGGTGGTTGGTCTTCTGCTGGCGAGCTGGGGATCGGAAATCCTGGTAAGGCTGTCTCCACCCGGAACGCCCAGGGTGGAGGACGCCGGAATCAGCGGCTTCGTGCTCCTGTTTGCCGTCGTGCTTGCACTCGGAACCGGAGTCACGTTTGGATTGGCTCCCGCGATGGGCGCGTCCCGACTCAATGTGAACGAATCGCTGAAGGAGGGCGGCAGGGGTTCCAGCCAGAGTGCGACAGGCCGCCGGTTGCGTAACGTGTTCGTGGTCTCGGAGTTTGGGTTGGCTCTCACGCTCTTGGTGGGAGCCGGCCTCATGATCAAGGCGCTCGTCCATCTTCACGGAGTGGATCTCGGCTTTGATCCCGACCATCTCCTCACCATGAAGGTGCCGCTGGAGGGACCACAATATAAGGATACGCCGCGCCAGATCCAGTTCTTCCAGCAACTCCTGGCGCGTATCGAGACGATTCCCGGCGTGGAAGCGACCAGCGTTTCTCGCGGGGTCCCGATGCTGGGATGGGCGGGCTGGAATTTCGTGACCGCCGACCATCCCAACCCTCCGGCGGGCGAGGTCCCCGATGCAAACTACCTGGTGGTTGGCCCCCACTACTTCCGCGTCATGGCAATTCCTCTGCGCGAAGGCCGACCATTTTCGGATGCCGACACTCCGGCTTCGGAGCCGGTGGTCATTGTCAGTGAGTCGCTGGCTCGGAAACACTGGCCTGGGCAAGACCCCATGGGAAAACGGCTGAAAGTCAGTTCAGATGCGAACGACAAAAACTTGCCCTGGCTCTCGGTGGTCGGCGTTGCCGGAAATGTCCGAAGCGAGGGCCAATTCGCGCCCTTCCTTCCGGAACTCTACGTCCCCTACACGCAATATCCCTGGATTCTTCAGCCCCGACATCTCTTGGTCCGCACAGCTTCGAGCCCGTCCGCGATCGTCCCTGCCATCCGCAACGAAGTCGCGACTTTGGATAAGGATGTGCCGGTTTCCGAAGTCAGCGCCATGAAGGAAATCGTGACCGGCCCGGTACGCCAGGGGCTGACCGTCATGTGGCTGCTGGGGACTTTCGCCGGTCTGGCGCTGGTTCTGGCTGCGGTCGGGATCTACAGCGTGGTTTCGTATGCGGTCACTCAGAGAACGCATGAAATCGGTATTCGCATCGCGTTGGGCGCAAATCATCGAGACGTCGCCGGTTTGGTCCTTCGACAGGGTGGCATCCTGGCGTCGATGGGTGTGGCGGCGGGCCTGATGGCCGCGTGGGGAGTAACACGCTTCCTGTCCAGCTTGCCGTTCGAAGTTCGGTGGCTGTTGTTGTTCGACGTCCGGCCGACTGATCCGCTGACCTTCGCGGCCCCTCCCGCGATCCTGGCAGCGGTAGCTTTGCTGGCCAGCTATCTCCCCGCCCGGCGCGCGGCCAAGGTCGATCCCATGGTGGCGCTGCGCTATGAGTAAGAGCCCGATGAACAGCCTCATCCAAGATCTTCGTTATGCCCTGCGGCAGCTGCGACGGAACCCAGGATTCACCGCCGTTGCTTTTCTCACGCTCACCCTGGGCATTGGAGCCAATGCCGCAATGTTCTCCGTGATCCGTGCAGTCTTGCTCAAGCCGCTCGCATACCACGAGCCGGACCGTGTGGTGCTCGTCACCGAGGGAGCCACGCAGGTGCGGGCCGAGGAGATGATGGAGGCGAGTCGATCCTACACCGAGATCGGGACCTTCGCCGTCGGACCTGAGGACATGGCGCTTTCTGGCATCGCCCAGCCCGAGGTGTTGAAGGGCGCGCGGGTTTCGGCCAATTTCCTCCACATTCTAGGAGTAAGTCCCCTGCTGGGACGCAGTTTCATTCCGGAGGAAGACAAGCCCGGCGCGCCGGAGGTGGCGATGATCAGCGCGGAGCTGTGGCAGCGACGGTTTGGCGGAGATCGGTCGATCCTCGGCAAGGCGGTGACGCTCGCGGGGATGCCATACGGCATCATCGGCGTGTTGCCAGCGGGCTTCCAATTCCCGCTTGCCGGTTCGGAGGTATGGGTGACGAGACCGGCGGAGTGGTCGGCGGTCTCGCCTCAGGGAAGGCCTCTCAGTCCGATCTTGAGCGTATTTGCACGATTGAAACCAGACGTGGAGATTCAGCAAGCAACTGCTGAGCTGGCGCTCTTGAATCATCAATATGCGACGGCTCATCCGGGAATGCTGGATGTCAAGCCCAGCTCAACGGAGACAGTACGGCCCTTTAAGGACGAACTGGTTTCTGACGTACGTTCGGAACTGTGGATGCTGTTCGGCGCGGTCGGGTTTGTGCTGCTGATCGTGTGCGCCAACCTAGCCAGTCTGCTGCTGGCACGCGCAACTTCCCGGGCGCGAGAATTTGCGGTGCGGGCGGCAATCGGGGCTGGGCGCGGGCGGATCATCGGACAACTGCTCGCCGAGAGTATCTTGCTGGCGGCGCTGGGCGGCGCGTTGGGCGTGGGGCTGGCTGCGGGCAGTTTGGGCGCCGTCAGAAGGATCACTTTTGTTGATTTGCCGCGGGCTGGGGAGATCGGGATGGATCCTACGGTGCTGGGATTCTCAGTGGCGCTCTCTGTGGTCACGGGCGTGCTGTTCGGGTTGGTTCCTTCGCTCGCTGCGTCCCGACCGGATCTCGCCGCCGTCCTTAGGGGCAGCAGAGAGGCGGCGAGCGCTGTGGGCTCGAAGACGATGCTGCGTTTTGGCGCACGAGGTCTGTTGGTGGTGGGACAGGTGGCACTCTCGATCGTGCTGCTGATTGGCGCGACGCTGCTGATCAAGAGCCTTGCTCGCGTGTACCGAGTGGATCCAGGATTTCGTATCTCCAACCTGCTGACCATGAACATTGCCTTGTCCCCCACGCACTATGACACGGACGGGAAAAAGGCGACGTTTTATGAGGAACTCGTAGAGCACGCAGAGTCTCTGCCTGGAGTCCGTAGCGCAGCGGTCACACTGACGCTTCCGATGACAGACACCTGGGTGGGACAGCCGGTGCAGCTGGCGGGGACACCGCCCCTGAGGCTTAACGAGCGCCCCATCGGGGTCATTCAGAACATCACGCCAGAATACTTCCGCACACTGGCAATTGCGCTGCAGCGTGGAAGGGAGTTCAGCGCGCATGATGACGCACGGTCCGTTCCGGTTGTGATCGTCAACGAAAACCTGGCTCGCCTTTTTTGGCCGCGGTATCCGAGCGGTCCGGATCCCATCGGCCAGCACATCCTCATTGGCTCCAGTCCTCAGCCGGTCGAGATCGTCGGCATATCCGCTAACGTGCGTCAAACAGGCCGCGACCAGAATCCGAGACCGGAAGTTTTTCTGCCCTGCGCACAGAAGCCTCCCCGGTCTGCCATGCTGGCCGTACGCACGAATGGCGATCCGCTGTTGTTGGCGAATGCGGTTCGAAGTCAGGTGTTGGCGATGGATCGCGATCAGCCAGTTTCGGCGGTCGCATCGATGGACCAGCTGGTGGAAGCGTCCGAGGGGCAGCTTCGATTGGTAATGACGTTGCTGGGAACGTTTGCTGGCTCCGCCGCACTGCTCGCGGCAGTTGGACTTTACGGTGTCATCTCTTATTCGGTCGCACAACGGACGAAGGAGATCGGAATTCGGCGGGCTTTGGGCGCGCCAAGAAGCGATATTCTTTCGCTGATGGTTGGACAGGTCGTCAGCCTTGCGCTGGCCGGCGTTTTACTCGGGATCGGCGGCGCGGTCGCCCTGACTCGACTGTTGAGCGACTTACTATTTCAGGTCAGTGCCACCGACCCAGCCACGTTTGTTGGTATTTCAATCCTATTCGTGCTGGTCGGGGTGTCCGCCAGTTATTTGCCCGCGCGCCGCGCTGCCAAAATCGATCCCATGGCGGCGCTGCGCTACGAATAGAGCTTCAGAAAGTGAATCGACAACGACTTATGATCCAGCTGAAAAATATCGACCGCAGCTACAAGACCGGCGCTGGCCAAACCTGGGTGCTGCGTCGCGTGAGTCTCGACATTCGCCAAGGCGAGTTCATCACCGTGATGGGACCGTCCGGAGCGGGGAAGTCCTCCCTCCTCAACGTGCTCGCGCTGCTCGACGACCAGTGGCAAGGCGAATTCTGGTTTCGCGAGCAGGCCGTCCATGAGATGAAACGCAAACCGCGCAGCGAGTTGGCCAGGCGCAATATCGGTATGGTCTTCCAGAGCTATCACCTGCTCGATGACCTCACCGTGCAGGAGAACATTGATCTTCCCCTCTCCTACAAGGACATCCCACGCGGGCAGCGACAGAGCCTGGTGGCGGAGGCTCTCGATCGCTTCCAGATCGTAGCCAAGAAGGGCCTCTATCCCAGCCAGCTCTCCGGTGGACAACAGCAACTCGTGGGCATCGCGCGCGCCGCCATCCACAAACCGGCCCTTCTGCTCGCCGACGAGCCGACCGGCAATCTGCACTCCAGCCAAGCCAAGGAAATCATGGAGCTGTTTTGCGAACTGAACCAGCAGGGGACAACGATTGTGCAGGTAACACATTCGGAGGCGAATGCAGCGTACGGGAGCCGAACGATTCAGCTGCGGGACGGATGGCTAACCGGAGATACCGCCCATCCGACCCTGGGCCAGTCAGCGGAGGTCCAAACATCGTGAGTCTTTTTGGTTCCAACGACTGGAAACGAGGATGCACCGTCGCCGGCCTGTGCGCGATTCTCGCAGTGGCTGCTCAGGCGCAGACCCCCGTCCCATCGCCCGTACCAGGGGCGCAGAGCGCAACCAGCCAGATTGTCACTCCCGCTCGGCTGGAAATGCCAAAATCACGCAATCCACTCAATGCCTATGCGCCGGATCAGGTTCCCGAACCGGTGCTGACGAACTCGCCCCGCCTTGACCGTCTCATTCGGGACGGGAAGCTGTACCTCTCGCTGAAAGACGCCATCGATCTGGCGCTAGAGAACAATCTGGACCTGGCCATCGCCCGCTACAATCTTCCAATTGCCGACACAGACATTCTGCGCACGCGGGCAGGAGGATTTTTTCGGGGCGTGAATACTGGAGTGGTACAAGGGACTCCTGGCGGCGGTGTGGGAGGCTTCGGCACAGGCGCTCCGGGCGCCGGCGCGGGCGGGACTACGAGCGGTGCGGGTGGCGCGGGCGCAGGCGCATCCGGTTTGGTGCAGTCCACGCTGGGCACCGGCACAGCGGTTTCCTCCTACGATCCACTCGTGAGTGCCAGCGGGGGAGTGGAGAGACAAACCTCCCCGGTGGCCAACCGGCAGATTTACGGAGTGCCCTCGCTGCAACTGAATACCGGACAATTCAACGCCAATGTTTCCCAGGCTTTTCCAACCGGAACGAATGTCAACTTCTCGTTCGACAACTCGCGCCAGACCACCAATAGCCCGTATTTCAATTTGTCTCCGTCCCTGACGTCGAGCTTTCGGTTCAGCATTCAGCAGGAACTGCTTGCGGGCTTCGGGTTCGGACCGAACCTGCGCTATTTGCGAATCGCCAGGAATAATAAGAAGATATCGGACATCGCCTTTAAGGATCAGGTGATCGCAACCGTGACACAGATTAAGAATATCTATTGGGATCTGGTGAGCGCTTACGAGCAGACCCAAGTCAACGAACAGTCTTCGGCGTTTGCCCAGCAGACGCTTGAGAATGCCAAGAAACAGTTACAGTTGGAAAGTATTCCCGCGATGGATGTCATGCGCGCCGAAGCGGAGGTCTCGAAGCGGGACCAGGACTTGACCGTGGCCCGCACAAGTCTCCAGCTCCAGGAGACCCTCATGAAAAATGCCATCACGAAGAGTCTGGAAGATCCGGACCTTGAGGTGATGCCGGTCATTCCGACGGACCGAATGGAGGCCGTCCCGCCCCAAGTCAGTCCGTCGATTCAGGATTTGACTTCTGAAGCCCTGCGTGAGCGTCCGGAGTTAGCCGAGTCCGACATCGATCTCGTGAATCGCCAGATCAGCCGTCGGGCAGCGCGCAACGCGCTATTACCGACACTTTCGATGGTCGGGTTCTATGGGGGCGCCGGGCTGGCAGGTCCCTTGAATCCAATCTATAGCCTCGGGGCAAACACCTCGAACGTGCCGGTGGATTTTGCCGGCGCCTTCGAGAGCGCGTTCAACAATTCCTCTCCGGACTATTATGTCGGCCTGAGCCTAAACATCCCGATCCGAAATCGCGTCGCCAAAGCCGACCAGTACCGTTCTGAACTGGAGTACCGGCAGGCGCAGCTGCGAATGGAACAATTGAAGAAACAAGTTCGCATCGAGGTTCGAAATGCGCAATTTGCGTTGGAACAAACCGGCGCGCGCGTTCAGGCCGCACGCAAGGCACGAGATCTTGCCCAACGCACCTTCCAGATCACCAGGAAAGAACAAGAGCAAGGAGCGGGATCGAGCTATCAAACGCTCTCCGCCCAGCGAGATCTCGCGCTGGCGGAATTGGATCTGGTCAATGCCATGACGGTGTATGAGAAAGCCAAGGTTGAACTGGATCGCGCCACCGGGACAACTTTGGAACATAATGAAATCCAGATCCAGGAGGCAGTTCGCGGTACCATCAATCCTGCCAGTCCGTGATCGACCATGCAAACTTCGGCCAGGTCCGGGGAGATTACCACGCTCAAGCCCGCGCACAGCAGCGACCGGCCCCGAGTCTTGGCAGCCGATGACCAGCAACACGTTCTCGAAGCGGTCGAACTACTCTTGCGCCCGCAAGGGTACGAGGTGGAAACCGCCAGGTCCCCCGCGTTGGTTCGCGAGGCGCTGGCCACGGCCTCCTACGATGCCCTGCTGATGGATCTGAATTACACGCGGGATACAACCTCCGGCCGTGAGGGCCTGGACCTTCTTTCTGAGATCGTTGCACTCGATAGCGTTACCCCCGTCATCGTCATGACCGCATGGGCGAACATTGACCTGGCGGTTGAAGCCATGCGCCGGGGAGCGCGTGATTTCATTCAGAAGCCGTGGGAGAACGAGCGGTTGCTCGCGATCTTGCGGACGCAAGTCGAACTGCAACGCGCGCTGCGCAAGGCGGAACTGCTCGCGGCGCAAAATCGGTTGCTGCAGTCCGATGGTCGCCCGGAATTCATTGCGGTCGCCTCCACCATGCATCCGGTGCTGGAGACCATTGCGCGCATTGGTCCCTCCGACGCCAATATCCTGATCACCGGGGAGCATGGCACGGGCAAGGAAGTGGTGGCGCGCACGCTCCATGCGCTTTCTCCGCGGGCGTCTCGCCCCATGATCGCCGTAAACACGGGCGCGTTGCCCGAAGGATTGTTTGAAAGTGAACTCTTCGGGCATGTGAAGGGCGCCTTCACCGACGCGCGTACCGACCGCATCGGGCGTTTTGAGCTGGCTGACGGCGGCACCATCTTCCTGGACGAGATCGGCAACGTACCCTTTCGCCAGCAAGCGAAGTTGCTGCGCGTGCTCGAAACGGGCGAGATCGAGCGGGTCGGCTCGTCTCGTACAAAGCGGGTTGACGTGCGCGTGATTTCCGCGACCAATGCGGACCTGCGGGCGGCGTGCGCCTCTGGCGAGTTTCGAGAAGACTTGTTGTTCCGGCTGAACACGGTGGAGATACACGTGCCCCCACTGCGCGAACGCCGCGAAGACATTCCCGCTCTCGCCGTGCACTTTCTCGCGCGCTACGCCGCCCGGTACCAGCGTCCCGTCCAGGGGTTCGAGGCTTCGGCTTTGCAGCAGCTCATGCAGTATTCCTGGCCGGGCAACGTGCGTGAATTGGAGCACACGCTCGAGCGCGCCGTCTTGATGTGCCATGGGAATGAGATCCAGCAAGCGGATTTGGGCTTGGATTTGCTGCGGCCGCAAAGCCAGAATCTCGAAGAACTCAGCCTTGAGTCTGTGGAGGCCATTCTGATCCGTAAGGCCCTGCAACGCTTCCACGGGAATGTAAGCCAGGCGGCGGAGACGCTGGGGTTGAGCCGCGGCGCGCTTTACCGCCGCATGGAGAAGTATGGGCTTTAGCCCGCACGGCGACGCCAGTCCCGGTGCGCCCAAGCCTCCGCGCAAGCGGGTTCGGCTGCTCTATGAGAAACGCGTGAGCCTCTTCTCCCTGCTGGTCGCGCTGCCAGGGATGGCTGTAAGCGGGGTCTTCATTTGGCTCCAATCCTGGTCGCTTGAATCCAAGCTCACTCTGCTCTTCGTCGAAATCTTCGCCTGGTGGCTGTTGGCGATGGCCCTTCAGGAGCAGACTACTCGTCCGCTGCAGACCCTCGCCAATGTAATCTCAGCCTTGCGGGAAGAGGACTATTCCTTTCGAGCGCGTGGCGCCGCCGCCAACGACGCGCTAGGCGAGCTATCCCTTGAAGTGAATGCCCTGGCTGACCTGCTCGCAGACCAGCGGATTCGAGCCATTGAGGCGACCGCCCTACTTCGGCGTGTGGTCGAAGAAATCGAGGTTCCGTTGTTCACGTTCGACCCTGACGAGATTCTCCGGCTTGTGAACTCCGCCGGAGAAAGGCTGCTGCAACAGCCCTCTGCCCGGCTCCTTGGGCGCACCGCGAAAGACATAGGGTTAGGCAGTTGCCTGGTGGCCGAAAGCGAGACCTTGGTCCCGTTGCATTTCCACGGCCCGAACGCACGCTGGCTGGTGCGCCGAAGTTCATTCCGGCAGAGGGGCGTGCCACACACCCTGATTGTTCTCTCCGATGTGAGCCGCGCTTTGCGCGAGGAAGAACGGAGTGCCTGGCAGCGCCTGATTCGTGTATTGGGTCATGAACTCAACAACTCGCTCACACCTATCAAGTCGATTGCGGGAAGCCTCAGTGCACAGATCTCCAGCGCGGCAATCGATTCTGATCAGCGGCAGGATTTTGAACGCGGCTTAGCCATTATTCAGGCGCGTGCCGATTCTCTTAACCGCTTCTTGCAGGCGTACCGACAACTAGCCCAGATGCCTCCGCCCGTTTCCCGCCAGACTCCAGTGGCTCCCATCGTCGATCGCGTCGCTGGTCTAGAGATGCGACTGCGAGTGCAGGTGGTTCGTGGTCCCACAGTCGAATTGATGGTAGATCCCGATCAACTCGAACAGATGCTGATCAATCTGGTTGGCAATGCGGTAGAGGCCGCGCTGGAACTGCATCCTTCGGCAAACCCATCGCGGGACGGAATAGCCACTTCGCCCCCACGCTTGGATCCAGTGGTGGTGATGAGTTGGGACCTGACCGAGAAGGACTTGGTTCTCACCGTGGAGGATAACGGGCCTGGACTGCTCAACCCCAGCAATGTGTTTGTGCCTTTCTACACCACCAAGCCCGCCGGCAGTGGAATCGGGCTGGTGCTTTCCCGGCAGATCGCTGAAGCGCATGGCGGATCGATTGAACTCATGAACCGAACGGAGAAGAAAGGCTGTCGGGCAAGAGTCGTGCTTCCGCGAGCCCTTTCTGTGACGCAGAAAACTTGAGCCGCCTGTCTTGCCAGCGCGAGCCATCCAATGCTGATGATCTGTATCGGCAGTGCTGCGCTATCTGCCAGCTGCGGCCCAACTTTGTACGGAGGTGCCTCCGTCCATCGCGCCTTTCGTGATGATCATCTGCAGTTGCCCGGCTGCGCGTGGGCGGCCGAGCCCGTGCGCGCGCCGCTTCTGCGGCAGAACGCGGTCGCGCTCCAGCCCCTCGCCGAGCGCAAGGAATGGAAGTTCTTCGGCCGTTCCAGGCGAAGGCGGACCCCGGCCTCGCCGCCACTCGGTGGGCGGCTCTCCTGCGGAGAGTTCGCGATCGCGATGGGCGTCGTCGCCGCCGTGCAACGCGGCGGTCGCTTCGCCGGTCCGTTCGCGTTTGCTGGCGCGATCTTCGTGCTGCTTCAAGTGCTCAGCCCGATTCATCAGGCGGTCAGCGCCAATTTCGGCGGCCGCACTGCCGCATGGGGCTACGACCCTGTCACCGAGGCCTGCCTGCGCCCGCGGGCACGGGGCACGTCGAGCTATCCGGGTCTCTCACCAGCGACCCCACCGTCGCGCGCGACCCTCGACCCTGGGGATGACGGCCCGCCGCGCCGAGAGTTTCTCTAGCGAAGCGGCGGGCTGGCGGTTATCACCAGCTCGAGAGGTGAGCTTCCGCTCACGGTGGTGACTGCCTCCTTGGTCGGAGTTCTCGTCAGAACGAAGGTGAAGGTAGCAGTCGCCTCCTGTCGTGGCTCGCTTGGAGCAAACTTCCATTGCCTCAAGGCCTCTACAACCGGCTGGGCGAAGACTGGATCACCGGACTCGATCGTTACTTCAGCGACGCCGGAGCCATCAATCACGAGTCGCGCGGTGACCACGCCCTGCTTTCTTGTCAACCTGGCGGTCACAGGATAGGCGGGCGCGACGAAATACTTCACGCTCCTTGAAGCGCAAGGTTCGACGGTGCGGACCCGCGCGGAATTGCCCACTGCCTCGCCCTTGTCTGGCTGATCCTCTTCCAGATGACAATTGCAGGGATCTCCCTGAGTACAAACGTAGTGCATTCCCGCTGGGGGCGCCGCATGGTCGCAGGTGCGCCTTTGCGCACAGAATGCCAAGTGGGCGAACAAGACGAGAGCTACGGAAAGAACGTTACACATGGTTGCCTCAATCAGTGACTCATGCCGGCAAGGTTTTCAACCCGCCCCGAATCCGCTGAGCCTTCCTATCGATCGTGACGAGCCACGGTTCTTGCATCCAGCAGCAGAAAATCAAAGAGGCCGCCCCCAGGCGGCCTCCCCAACAAACCGAGATTCTAGTTCAAGTTCAGCAACCACGCTCCCAGCCCGTGTGTGGCTGCGTAGAGCTTTCGCGCGCCTGGGACCATGGTCAGCCCCGGTACCTCCACGTTCGGCATGCCAGGCGCTGCGAGTCTCCAGGAGGGCGTTCCGTCCGAATCCAGCTTTAACACGCTGTAGTCGGTGGAAACGTAAAGGTCACCCTCGACGTTATCGTAAGCGACTGCGTTAAGCGGCACATCGCCCAGATCGTAATCGCGGTTTACCCAAGTCGCGCTGTTCGCCACCGGGTCGAACGTCACCTCGAACACGTGTCCCGGAATTGAGTTCAGCGTAGCGTTAAAGCCGTTGTAGGCAATCCACGCGTGGTTCGGATTAGCAGGATCGACCGCGACGTCACTGATGTAGCGGTTCGGGCTGGTCGCAATATCGATTCGAGTGAATACCACGGAAGATGCCGGATCTGCGTCCGCGTTCTTCGAGATGAACACCCGCCCCACGGAGGTGGCTGCCCATAGCGTAGAGCGGTCTTTGGAGGCGCGCCGCACCGACCCAACATCGCCGCCTGCGCGGTCGCCGTAAAGGGCCGCGGTCAACCGGCCCGCCGACGTTGGATCACCGAGCGGCTGCCAGTCTCCACATGTGACCCTGAAGTCGCCCGTCCACTCGTTGCAGTGCGTGCGGAGTTGATCGACCGTCATACTGCCCAAGCCTTGCGTTTTCGTACGCCAGACGTGCCCGGTACCGACAAACATCGTCCCGCTGACCTTCGGATCGGAAATGATCGGGACGTAGAACTGTTGTGGTTCGGTCAGGAAGATCGGATCAGCAATCCAGTTCCAGTCTATCGTGTCTCCGCTGCTGAAGTTTACATCCACCTGTGCGTCGTAAAACGTGTGGAAGCGGAACTTCTTTTTGGCGATGTCGAACCCGGACTGGCCGCCATCGCCAATCATGGTGTTCAACCACTTTACGGGATTGCCGTAGTTCTCCCACGTGCCATTGTCTTGCGTTCCGCCCTGAAGATCATTGGAATCAAACGGATTCACCGATAAGCTCTGGAACTGGAGGGTCGACAGTCCCTGGTTGACGCTCTGGAGTTGAGTCGGCACACGCGATAGCAGTTGTTGGCATCGATCCAGAGCGGGTGAAATCAAGCCTCGCGAACTGCAGCTCGCAGAGATATCTGCGAACGACCCGCTCGACATGATGATTCCGCCGTCGCTCGATTCCCAGAACTGGTAGGGGTTACTCGGATTCACAACCAGGAAATGCTGATCCGGGTGGATCCCGTTTGGGTGGGTTGGATCGGTCGCATCCATGGTCATATCGGTAAAGGATGTACCGCCGTCGGTCGAAAGAACCACCCCACGGCCGTTCGAAATTCTACCGGTCTCGCCGTATTGGTAGGAGCCCAGCACGTACACGAGATCGGGAGTGCCCGCAGGACTTACCACCAGGTTGTCATACCAACATTGCCCGGTGCACATGTTGTATGCGCCGTACCCGGGATTGGCTGGATCGTTGCTGGAAAGCTGCGTAAAGGTCGGCGAACCGTGCGCGACATCATCGGCCCTGAAGAAGGCGGCCTTGTCGGTGCCATCGTTACCTTCGTTTACATACATCCGCGTTCTGCCATCCGGAGTTTTGTTGACGGCAAATTCGGCACGCGTGACAGTGCTCGCCGAATTCAGCGATGCTTTGATTTGCGTCCAGGTGGTGCCGCCATCATTCGACCGCCAAACTCCGCGCGCATACGAAGATGCATACACCGTGCTTGGGTCGCTTGGATCGATCACCGCACGACGCACTCCACGTGGGGAACAAGGCCCAGTATTCAAATTATCGCCCAAGCTGCACAGTGTCGGATCCGAAGAGCCGTTGTGGATAAACGTCCATGTGGCTCCGCCGTCCGTGGTCTTGTATAAGCCCCACTGGGCTGCGCCCGGAACCACCGAAACTCCGCCACCATCCGTGGAATTCAATCCGCGCACCCCGCGAGTAATACCAACGTAGATCGTATGGGAATCGCCCGGCTTGATGGCTATGGTGCCAATCGCGCGATTGTTGAAGACCTTACCGCCGATGGGCCCCACCCACGTTTCGCCACCGTCCGTTGACTTGTAGAGTCCCACACCGGCGACCGAGTCAGCGCTGGCGTTGGCCTCGCCGGTCCCGACCCAAATGGTGTTGTCGTTTGGATCGTTGGGATCGACCACAACCGACCCCGTTGAGTTGATCCCGAAAGGCGTGGAAAGGTAGGCCCATCGTGGATTGTCATCCAAGGCATGCCTGGTTCGCCACACTCCGCCGCCGGCCGGCCCGGCGTAGAGCGTACAGCGCGAGCGTACACAATGGTTCGCGACCGCCAGCGAAGTTGTACGTCCACTCGCTACATACTCGTTCGGAACGTACAATCCCGAGGTACGAAACTGGAAGAGCGGGTATACCGCATTGCTCGGGCCTACCGACATCCACGCTCCCTGCTGCCCTCTCCCGCGGGCAAAAGGACGACCGTGTATCGACCGCACGTTAGAACGCAATGACTCAAATCGAGCTGCGGGAATATCGATACCCGGATACGCCATGTGTTGAAAGGCTTCCTCTTCGGGGGAACTGGGACCACCGAGCCCTCCATTCCCCGGAAGCGCACGGCGCAGCCTCTCCAGGTGCTCCGCCATCGCTGTCGGCATTCCCTCCGTGTCAGCTTCTGCTTCCCGCGCAACCCGTTTCGCAGCCACACCCGCCTTGCTATCGACGTTCTTGCTTTTCGATTTGTGCTTGGGGATCTTCGGCGCATTTGCCGCCAGCGTTACTCCTGCCAGGGAGAGGCACAGCAACATTCTGCATAGGAATCTCATCGTTTTCGCTCCTTAATTAAAGACGAATCGTTCGTTGACTCAAGGCTTCGGGGGCGCTCACCGTGGCGGCGCGGTTCGTTTCCGGGCCGTGGCTCGTTTCCGGGACCAGAAGAAAGCCGTACATAAACTGCGGGAACCCAGTGCGCGCGTCGCCCCTCACCGCACGCTCCATGGGCAGATTCGGATGCGATCTTCTCAAACCGCCGGTTCGCCCGGGCAGTTGCCGCGATGGGCACCTCGGTGGCTGGGTAGGACCGGTTCTCGTAAACCGCGGGCGGTCGTACGACAGGCAGAACAAACCGGACGTTCTGCATAGTCACCTCGAGAAGGGCGCGGGGTGAGATCCCCTGGGATACGGGGCTAGTCGCCGATTTTCCTCTTAATACCCGAAGTGGTCAAGACGTCGCTTGTGAATTTCGTTAGCCTTATCTGTTTTTTGCAGGTCGTCCCTCAAGCTTGCTGTCAACTGCGACCGACATACCGGGCGATCGGCTGATCCCGTTGTCTATCGCGCAGCCGGATTTCCGCAAGAATCCAGGATCGTATATTCCTTGCGCAGCCTGTCGCACAAGCAGGATTGCGTAAGAGTGTTCGGGTCGCTAAATCTCAACCCTTAAGATGGGGGCTTGCGCCTTCCTGGGCGAAGCACGTGAGCATCGGGTCCAAGACTGTCAAGTTTTGTCGCAACGAGTGTTACGACCAAAATGGCCAAATGTGCAACCTGGCCGGTTCGTTTTCAGATACTTTTCACCTTGACTCAATAAGGTCTGTCCCAGCAAAGCTTGGGCCTTTTTACCTGCTTGGGACACACGGTCAGAATCGTCGATGAGCTGGTACGGACGGAGAACATTTCTAGAGAGCTGTTCTAACCATTCTGGTCGTGGTGGCCGTGGTCATCGGGTCCAAGTGATACCTGCGCCAGAAGGAGGCTCCGATGACGAAGACGCATCCAGTTTGCGACCGACACAAGAACATACAGATGGTCCCGTGCTCGCTCAAGAAGATGACAGGCAAGAATGAAAGCCATATCTGCCCGGTCCCCGGCTGCGGCCGCCGACATGGCGATCAGGCGTACTTCGATGGGATCGGAGCAAAACCTTCGGCGCAAGTAAATTCCCAGACGAACCGGCGCGAGGCGGCCCGGGCAGCCATCCTGAAGGCGATCGAGGACCAGCGACCCGCGAATCCTCGCAGATAAGACCAGGGACCAGGTGAGGTTGTTCGGAATCACGGGATGCCTGGTCTCCTTCGCAGGCCACGAATGTACCACCGCACAAGGAATGGGTTGCGCATGTCCATGTTTGTCGGTCGTGCTTCCAGGCGTACCGATTCCCTTTTGTGGCCATCATCCCTGCTCACGGACCGCTACGATCAAGGCGAATTCAAGAAGGCCGCTCATGCACCGCAGTGTAGCTCCCTGGCGGGTGGTGTCCCATCCTGCGAGCGAAGAAGGACGGCTTGGCCAATGCGCTCCGAGCGCCGCAACGGCAAGCGACTGGGCGGCGCGTCGGGTCGAGGATTCCTTCCAGGACGCTTCGGCAATCCTGGAGACGGGCGTAGGTCTGCCCGGGTTGATAGAAGCAGTCCGCGCAAAAGCATTCGAGACGGGCCCCGGCGTCCAGCCCGTCGCGTTGCAGATCGCCGACATGCTGTTTGAGGCGTCGGTCCGAGGGAAGCACCGAGTCGCTGTGGCTTCGCTGATGCTCGATCGGTTGGAAGGCAAGCCGCCGCAGCCAGTCGATTTCAACAACCTCACCGTTCTCAACGGTCGCAACCTGGACGCGATTTTGAATGCAGTGGGCAGACCAGGGGCGCGGCGTCTCCCGCGGGAGAGAAAGAGCGTCCTATGGAGTCTCAGAATGCCCAGAGTGTTAAATCCCGGTCTGCAACTCCGCCGTTGCTCCCCACACCCCTTCTTGAGGTGTTGCCCCATGAAAAATGAGAACCAGCGGTTCCAATCGAACAGGAAACAAGTCCTGCCCCTCGCCTCTCCTCCCTAGTGCGTTGCCAGGTGAGTCCCAGTCACATATCCGAGAGTACCGCCTACCAGGATGTCGGATGCGAAATGCTTCTTCCCTCCGACGCGGGCGAGGCTGACGCCCGTCGCTAGCCCGTAAACACTCCACTTAAGCCAACGCCGATTCGGGTAGCGGTGGGCGATAACGCTCGCGAATGCGAAGCTTGTTGCGGCATGCCCCGAAGGAAACGACCCGCCGCCCTCCCAAAACTCGCCGTGGGTGTTTGGATCGTAGGCGTATTGGCGGTTGGCGGCCGCTTTGACCCCTAAGGTGATCAAGCTCGCAGCGCCCATGGCTTCGAGAGCTACGAAGCCCGTGTTTGCCGTATAGGATGAGCGGCGCCCGGAGCAACCCACCAAGTACATCAGCCCTGCCGTCCCTAGTTCGATCCCAAGGCCCACGTTTGATCCCCGCGATGCGGCCTTCACGAAAGAGGGCGATTGAATGCGGCGGTTGATCTGATCGTCACTCGATGCAATGAGCAGTCCGGTGGCCGCGGCGATTGGCAATTCCCATTTGAGGTGGCTCGGCCGGATAGCGTTGCGGGGTGCGGCGGCAAGGCCATGACCAAACGTGGACGCGGCATGAGGTAGTTGGCCCGCGATCTGCCGACATTGACCATCCCCCGTGACCCCTGAGTCTTGTGCGGCCAACGTCGGGGCTGCACACAACACCAGCATCAGCGCCAACCCACGGACCATGCGGAATTGCCTACCTTCGCGTCCTGGCAGCGCCCCGGGTTTCAATTCGGACGACGAAGTGGGCGCGGTACCAAGCATCTAAGAAAACTCTTCAAGTTTCACTACCCTACGCGGAACGTCTTGAATCTCTCGCCGTCCAAAGGGGGCAACGTTATGAAACGCTGTGTGACTACGCCTGCGCGGTCAGAATATTCAAGAAAGCACAATCGTGTTCTTGCGCGATGCGGGCACAGGGGAACCTTACCTTGGGAATCGCCCCTCGAGCACGAAGGTCAACACGCTGTTGTCCATGCAGTAGCTACGCTGCCGCTGACTTCGCACGACTTCTCATGCAGCTGTCCATTGACTGCGTCAACTGCGCATCCACCTCTTCCGCGATTGTCATGACATCAGGTAACAGCAAGCTGAAATCCAGAGAGTTCAGATTGCTCTGCAGCGCCCCGAACAGGGTCGCCTGGAGTATTCGCGATTCGTGCACCAGCATGGCCGGGGTGTAACCCTGCAGATATCGCAGGGTGCCATGGGCTATGGCGGCGGGGGAAGAGACGGCGTCGCTGTCCTTCGTGGTGGCGGCGGGCTTGCCTAGGCGCACAACCAGATCCTCAACCAGCTTCGGAAGATGTCCGGTACGCTCGGCGTCGCTGAGCAAGAGGTGGTTGAGTTGGTTGCTCTCCTTAACGCGTTCCAGCCAGTCCTGGATGACATCGATACAGCAGCGCTGCAGTATCGCGCCCACTCTTACCTTGTCCGACCGGACAGCAGGTTTGCGGCTAAGCATCTCTTCGCGGACGAGCTCAGCGAGTTTTTCGACTTCGAATGGTTTCACGAAAATTTCGTCCGCTTCCAGAAGGATAGCGTCTATGGCGCCCTGCACGTCGGGGTAGCCGCTGACGATCAGCGTAAGTGCATTCGGTTGGGAGTGGCGCATCGCCGAGACTACTGTGAAACCGTCACCGGGGTTCGGCATGTGCAGGTCACTGATGAGCACGTCAAAACTTTCCGCGGCAATGCATCCCAGAGCTTCAGCCACGCTTGCGGCAAGGACAACGTCAAATCCCTTCCTTTCAAGCGTGGCCTTCATCATGGCGCGAACGTCATCATCGTCATCCACCAGCAGCACTTTATGCACGATGGGTGACCCGGTCGAACTCATACAGCACTGCCTCTCGGTCAGAAATCGCGAAGAATGACAGTATTACGAAAGGGCATCCTCGAAAGTGTACAAAACCGACCAGTTCTTGAAACTATTCGTAACTATCGCGTCTAAATCTGACAGTTCGGAAGGCCCTGCCGGGCAGACTCTGCTCGTGGACCCGATTTCAGCCTGATTCCGGAGATGACTTTCCCGGAGATCTAGCCGCATTTCGTCCCAGGGTCCCCCAAGGAGGTACGGCGATGAGGCGTCCCAGTCAGGCGCGTGACGATCTCGAAAGCCCGGGGCGAACTCGAGCCCGAGCGCCCTTGAAATCAACCCGACATCGCGCTGTCCGAAGCCAACAGGAACGTCTGCAACCGCGTGGAACACCCCCGACCGGGAATCCACGGTTCTGCGAGTTGCGCCGTATCTACATGAGCCGGGTGGCGATTCCAGCATGCATCAACCGGGCAGACGTTGCTGGTTCACCAGGGGGTGCTCTTTCAAACGCGGTTGAAAGAAGCAAGACCAGGGTTCGAGGGGCAGAGCTGCCTGCGCGGTGATGGGTTTACGGCGAACGTGGTGGCGTCGCTTGACTGAGAATGAGACAGAAATCTGATTCTCAGACAACTTAGGAGAAGCCATGGCCGAACCGTGGCCCATGGTTATCCGTGTCCAAATGTCTATCCGTTTGACGATGATCCCCAACAGGTCGAGCGGAATGTCCCAACACTTACTCAACGGTCACAGACATCCATGTGATAGTAACGGCCAAAATACTCGATTGACTGAACCAGGCGGCAACTCCCGCGACGAACAAGGCAATTGCCACGGAAGGTCAAAGTTCCAACCAGATGCGCCGCAGGAAGCTCAGTCCGAACCCGTCGTACCTTTCATCGACACACTCGCGACGGCCCCAGGCAAGATCGGCAGACGCCTGCAGAGTCCCTGCCTCCATTCGACAGTAGTAATCATAACTTCGGTAACTAACGCACGTCATTGTCTCTGTGTGACGCTTGCTCACTACGCGCAGGGGGGAGCTTGCAGTCCAACCAACTAATTACCGGAACGATTCTGGTTGCCGATGATCAATCCGCGAATCGAGAATTGTTGGAGGAACTTCTCACGGCACAAGGCTTCACAGTCATAGCTGCATCGGACGGAGCAGCTGCTCTTGAAGAGTTGGCGCGAGTGCACGTCGATTTGGTGCTTCTGGACGTGATGATGCCTCGCATGAACGGGTTTGAGGTGTGTGAGAGAATCAAGGCTAGTCCAGATACTTACCTGATACCGGTCATCTTAATCACAGCGCTATCCGAGAGAAGTGATCGCATAGAAGGCATCAAGGTTGGAGCCGACGATTTCTTGAGCCGCCCAGTAGATCGAACTGAACTGCTCGCTCGCGTAAGGTCACTCTTGAAGCTTAAGCAGCGTACAGACGAGCTGGAGCGGGCCGAGTCAGTCCTGTTTTCCCTCGCGCGGAGCATTGAAGGAAAAGATCCGTACACACATGGTCATTGTGAACGCTTATCAGAATACTCGACTCGCTTAGGTGATCATCTCGGGCTCTCAGAAGATCACCTCGTCGCGCTGCGGCGTGCAGGGGTCGTACATGACGTTGGAAAAATTGCTGTGCCGGACGCGATTCTGCTGAAACCCAGTGGCTTGACCGCGGACGAATGGAAGCTGATCCGGGAGCATCCTGTCGTGGGCGAGCGTATCTGCGCCCCCTTGAAGTCGTTTCGTTTCGTTCTTCCGATCATTCGACACCATCACGAGAAATTCGACGGCTCCGGGTATCCGGACGGACTTCGGGGACAGGAGATCCCTGTGACTGCCAGGGTGCTGCAGGTTGTCGATGTCTATGATGCCCTGACCACGGCCCGACCTTATAAAAAGGCCTTTTCCATCACCGACGCACTGCAAACCATGAAACAAGAGGTCGCCCGGGGCTGGTGGGATCCGCACGTGTTCGGCCAGTTCGAGCGGCTGGTCGGGAGTGGTACGGCAGATTTTCTGTCTCGTGGTGCGGCTGTAGGCAAACAGCGTTAAGAAAGCATTAAGAACAGGAGAGGGGGTACTGCTCGTGAACAGGTGTCTTTGCCCTTTTGCCCGCGCCGGGCGCGCCGCCACTGGAGCTGCGACCGAAGCAGATAAGTTGTCAGCGGCGAGATCGACTCCGCGCGCCATCGCCGTAATCGTCCTCGTCCTGCTCGCGGGCTTGGTCAATCTGAGTGTAGCCGATCCGCAACCAGAGCAAAAGACCGGCGAAGCCCTGAAGCAATTGAGCCTGGCACAACTGGGCAACGTTGAAGTGACGACCGCGTCCAAAGAGCCAGCGGAGGTTTGGAAGACTCCTGCGGCAGTCTACGTCCTCACGAACGAAGACATCCGCCGCTCCGGGGCCATGAGTATTCCTGAAGTCCTGCGGCTGGTTCCTGGTGTCGAGGTGAGCCGAATTGATAACGACCATTGGGCTGTGGGCATCCGCGGATTTGCCGACCAGTTCTCAAAGTCCATGCTGGTCCTGGTGGACGGCCGGAGCCTTTATACCCCACTTTTTGCCGGCGTCTATTGGGCCCTGCAGGACGGCATAGTGCTCGAAGATGTTGAGCGCATCGAAGTCATCCGTGGTCCCGGGGGCACGATCTGGGGAGCCAATGCGGTCACCGGAGTGATCAACATCATCACCAAGAGCGCGAAAGACACGCATGGAGTGCTGGCTTCCGTCGGCGGTGGAAACATGGATCAAGGCATCGCTGGGTTCCGCTACGGAACGGGGAATGGGAGGAACTTCGACTACCGTATCTACGGAAAGGGCTACAGCCGCGCAGCGGGGTTCCATTCCGATGCGAGAGGGTTCGATACCTGGCGACTGGGACAAATGGGGTTCCGAACCGATTGGGACGTTAGAAACAGTGACCATCTGACCATACAGGGCGATATCTATAAAGGTGGAGTTGGGGAGGCGGTGGGCTTCGGATCGTTCACGCCACCCGAGCAAACTATCTCGGATCAAGCGGTGGCGGTGTCGGGAGGCAACCTGCTGGCGCGGTGGCGGCACGACCTGCGCGAAGGGTCCGACATCCAAGTTCAGGCCTACTATGACCGCACTCATGCCCTGGCCCCTCACTATGAAGAGACCCGCAACACGTTCGACGTGGACTTCATTCACCATCTGACCCTGCGCGGGCATCAGAATTTCATCTGGGGGCTTGGCGCCCGTCTAAGCCCGAGCGAGTTCGTACAGACTGTCCCCACGCTTGATTTCCTCCCTCATGACATCGCAAACAATGCTTACAGCGGATTCGTGCAGGATGAGATCGCCATCGTGCCCAACAAGTTCTCGCTCACCGTTGGCTCCAAGCTCGAACACAACCATTACACCGGATTCGAAGTGCAGCCCAGTATGCGTGCGCTGTGGACGATCACCCCGCGGCAGACGTTTTGGGTGGCTGTTACACGGGCCGTCCGTACTCCGTCCCGCATTGAGGAAGACTTTCATCTTACGGCTTTCGGCCTTGCTCAACCGCTGATCTATGTGGCCATCGACGGCAACCAACGATTGTCTTCAGAACGTCTGATTGGCTATGAGGCCGGGTACCGGACGCTGGTAACTCCTCAGTTCTACTTGGATATTGCCGCTTTCCATGATGACTATGACGATCTCATCAGCCTTGGAGCACCGACGCTGACCGCCGACCCAACCCCGAAGCCTCCCCACTTCACCATCCGCTTTCCGTGGGCCAACGGGCTGAGAGGCAGGACTGACGGTTTCGAAATCACTCCGGATTGGAAGCCGGCTCGCTGGTGGCAGATGAAGGCCACATACTCATACCTTAATCTGGATCTGGAGAGTAAGCCGGGTGTGGTTGACGGCGCGGGATATGTGAGCAAAGCGGAGGGGTCAAGTCCGCACAATCAGGTAACCCTGCAATCCCGATTCAATTTGCCCAAAGGACTTGAGTGTGATCAGACCTACCGCTATGTAAGCGCTCTGCCAGCCCAGCTGATAAACAGCTACAGTACGGCGGCCTTGCATCTGGCTTGGCGGGCGACCCGACAGCTCGAATTTGCCGTCGTCGGAGAGAACTTGTTCCAGCCCCGGCATACGGAGTTCGGCCATGACGCGAGCCCGCCGGTCGGGATCAAGCGAAGTATCTATGCACAGATAACCTGGAGACGCTCCGCAGATTGATCTCCATGAGCCACGCCCCCGACACAGAATTCCTCCGGCGCATTCCCCATGGGGCCCGGCGTACTCAGAGTCCTCGGCCCTCGCTCACGGCAGTGGCACTCGTCTGGGCGCTGGTTGCCGCCCAAGGCCTTTGGGGGCAGAGTCCGAAGCCGTCTGCCTACGACGTGAAGGCCGTCTATCTTTACAATTTTGGCCGCTTCGTCGAATGGCCTGCCAGTGTCACAGCCAAGAGCGGCTCGTTCACTGTCTGTGTTCTCGGCCAGGATCCTTTTGGGCCCGCCCTCGATGCCACGCTGGCAGGTGAAACCATAGATGGCAAAAGTGTCGTCGCCAAACGAATCTCCAATCCGCAGGAAGCGGCCAGTTGCCGGATTGTTTTCATGAGCTCCGCCGAGGGCAGCCAGATTGACAAGATCATCGAATCCCTCAACAAACAGGCGGTTCTGACCGTCAGTGACACGCCGCAGTTCTCGCAGCGTGGCGGCATGATCCAGTTTGTCCTCGAAGAACAGAAAGTCCGCTTTGAGGTTAACCTCACTGCTGTCCAGCATGCTGGCCTGACTCTGAGCTCTGAACTTCTCAAGGTGGCGATCAGTGTGAGAAGAAAACCCTCGCCGGGAGATTGACAAACCATGCCCAGAGTCCGCCACCACTCGATTACCACAAAACTGACCAGAATGAACATGTTGGTCAGTGGCGCGGCACTGTTGCTTGCCTGCGCCGCGTTTATCACTTACGACCTGGTCAGCTTTCGCGAGGGTATGGTATACAACCTGTCGATTCAGGCGCAGGTCGCGGGATCCAATTCTGTCTCTGCCCTTCTGTTCAGTGATCCGCATTCGGCGGAGAACACTTTGTCGGCGTTGAAGGTTGCCCCCAATATCGTATCGGCCGGCATCTACACGCTGGACGGCCGACCTTTCGCCACCTATCGGCGCGATGGCGGCAGCGAAAATCTCAAACCGCCTCCCCTTCCCTCTGGGCAGGCAGAGGCCCACTGGTTCAAGGATGGTCAACTCGTCCTGGCACACATGATTGTGTTCCAGGGCAAGCCGACCGGCGCTATTTACATCCGCTCCGACCTACAGGAGGTGACGCTGAGGCTGAAGCGGTACGCGGGAATTGCGGCCATAGTCCTGTTGGCATCGCTGATTGCCGCGCTACTGGTCGCATGGGTGTTCCAGAGGTCCGTCACTGAGCCCATCGTTCATTTGGCGGAGATCTCCCGGATCGTTTCCCGCGACAAGAACTATTCTATGAGGGCAACTCCAACCGGTAACCATGACGAGCCAGATCTCCTCATTGGATCCTTCAATGAGATGTTGGGACAGATTCAGGAGCGCGAGGGGGCGTTACGCAAAGTGCACGACGAGTTGGAGAAGCGAGTTCAGGAGAGGACTGCGGAACTCGCCTCCGCGAATAAAGCACTGGAGCTACAGAACCGCGAAGTCGAACGGGCCACCCGGCTTAAGAGCAAGTTTCTCGCCAGCATGAGCCATGAGTTACGAACACCGCTGAACGCGATTGTGGGTTTTTCGGACCTTCTGGCCGAACAGACTGCGGGCCAGCTCAATGACAAGCAGAAGCGCTTTGTGAATCATATTAAGCAGGGATCGTCCCATTTGTTGCAGCTCATCAACGACATTCTGGATCTGTCTAAGATCGAAGCCGGACAACTCGAACTCCGATGCGAGGATTTTCAGGTAGAAAATGCGTTGCCAGAGGTCCTCTCTACCATCCGTCCGCTGGCCATGGCAAAAAATATCCAGGTGCAAGACAGGTTGGAGCCGATTTGGGCCGTCTACGCCGACCGGGTTCGTTTCAAGCAGATCCTGTACAACCTACTTAGTAACGCGGTGAAGTTCACCCCCAGGGCAGGCCGCATCGACATCGATTGTCACGGCGATGGAAATGTGGTTTGCATATCCGTGACCGATACGGGCATCGGTATCCGAGCCGAGGATCAGGCGGTCATCTTCGAAGAATTCCGGCAGGTCGAGGGTGCAGGTGCCACGACTCAAGAAGGTACGGGCCTGGGGCTGGCAATTACGAAGCGTCTCGTGGAACAACAAGGGGGTAGGATTTCGGTGGAAAGCGAGCCTGGAAAAGGTAGCCGATTTACTTTTACTCTTCCCACCGGACTCAGAACGTCGCCCGACCTTCTCCCGGTTGCCGAGTCGTCGAATGCGTCCAGCCGGTTGAGCGCAGGCCGCACGAAGCCACTTATCCTGGTGGTAGATGACGAGATTGCCGCCCGGGAGCTTCTTGCCAGTTACCTGGATTCAGAATATCGGATCGTCATGGCTGGATCGGGATCTGAGGCTGTCAAAAGAGCCCAGCAATTGCACCCGGATGCGATCACGTTGGACGTATTCATGCCGGGCGGCAATGGCTTCGACACGCTAGTCGCCCTTCGAAATGCGCCTGCGACGGCGCACATTCCGATCATTATCGTTTCGATTGTGGACCAAAGACAGGTGGGCTTTGCATTGGGTGCGGCAGACTACCTCATCAAGCCGATTCGCAAACCGGCGCTTTTGGATACGATTCGCAAGCACGTGCCGGCTGCAGCCGACGACGATGATGCCGCTATTCTGCTGGTCGACGACGACCCCGGAACCCTGGAGCTGTTGGAGGAGACCCTCCGATCAGCGGGATACGAGACTCAGAGCGTGCAAAGCGGAGCGAGGGCTTTAGAAGTGCTCTCTTCAAAACTAGTAAGTGCGGTCTTGCTTGATCTGCTGATGCCGGGCATGGACGGTTTTGAGGTTATCCGCCACCTCCGGAAAGAGGCCACCTTGAAAGAATTGCCGATTTTTGTCATGACCGGTAAGACTCTAGCGGAAGAAGAGCTCGCCCTTCTTGGTCGTGAAACCCAGGCGTTGTTTCACAAGAATGACTCGTGGCGGCAACAGCTGCTGGTCGAAGTTGGAAGGGTTGTTCGGGGCCGCAAGCTGGCAAGGTCTGCAGGGCAGCCATGACCAAAATTCTCATTGCTGAAGACAATGCCACCAACCGCGAATTGTTCCGCGAATTGCTGGAGGCGCGTGGTTATACCGTGATCGAGGCATGCAATGGTCCGGAGGCGCTCCAGATGATTGAACAGACCCTGCCCGACATACTGCTACTCGATATCGGCATGCCGGTGCTTGATGGCTTTGCTGTGGTGCGCGCAATTAGGGAGAATCCTCGCCTGGCCGCTCTGCCCGTACTCGCGGTTACGGCCTATGCCATGCAGGGTGACCGGGAACGCGTCCTGAATTCGGGCTTCGATGGGTATCTCTCAAAGCCGATCAATGCCACGACGCTTGCCGAGGAACTCGAACGTCTTTTGAGCAAGCCAGACCACCGCAACCCTGCTCCGAAGCCGCGCGACTGAGCTGAAAGGCAAGAAACAAGCAGCCAACGCCCCCGGCAACGACCGGTTGTAGACGAGGCGGTCATTTTGAGAGTAGGTCCAGTCTCTCGACTTCGGCAATAAATTCCTGAATCCCCTGCTGGTGTTGTGCACTTGCCTTCGTGAACGGGATTCCCGGGTACTACTGTTTGTCGACGCGACCACGCGGACTGCATCGATCGCTCTCCTTGACTGGGGCAATCGAAAGATAATGGCTCCGCCTCTCCCGCTGCAGGATGCCAATTTCGACCTGAATTCCACCCGAGTTCAGGTTCCAGGTGATTCCCGGCATCGTTCGAGAGCCTCCACTGCAAATCACTGCCCGGAGGAAACCTCACGTGTGCCGGTGAGAACGCGAGATTACTCCGGCAACTGGAAACGGCGCTCTCTGTGATCTTGTGTAGTGTGGCAAGTTTAGAGACCGCTGTGCATCTCAGTGCGCATCAGCACGGACGAACGCCAGGTGGTGCCACTTTCCGACAGGTGGTTGGCGCACCGGGACATTGTCCCCACGGAGGGCCACACCTTCCATGGCGCAGTGCGCGAATTGCTGGCTGAGTGTCGCGACGAAAATAGCGCCGCTCTCCGGACTGGCTCCAGCAACTTCTTGCTTTGCCGTCGCTGTGTGTGCGCGACCGGCTTGCGGACAGCAGTTACTCGTGAAGGACGACATTAAGAAGGGAACTATGAACCTGCAATGCAGCACCGGCGTGATAATCAATGAACCCCAATTTCCTAAACCTGTTCATGAAAAAGTTAATCCGCCCGCGAGTTGTACCCACCATCTCTGCTAGAGTTCCCTGGCTGATTGTGGGGATAGCGCCTTGAAGCTTGCCTTCCTCATCGAAATGAGCCAGCAATAGCAATAGCCGGGCCAGTCTTTTCTCACTGGAATTGAGAAGGTGGTCAACCAAATCCTCTTCGTATCGGAAGGTCCGTGTCAGCAAATATGCCACGAACATATCGGAAAAAGCGTGTTCCTGGTGAAGCACTTCCATCATGGGCTTCTTATCGATTCGCATCACAGAGCAATCGGTCATCGCAGTTGCGGAGAATGGCCGGAGAGCCTGCCCTATAAGGCAACCTTCTCCAAAGAAATCTCCCTCGTTCAGAATGCCTAGCGTGGCTTCCTTCCCGCTCTTCGATAAGACGGTAAGACTTACCTTTCCTTTCTGTATATAGAAAACAGCGTCGGACGAGTCGCCCTGAGCAAAGATCGTCCGCTCTTTGGGGAAAGCTGCAATCTTCCTACCGCCGTCGATGGTCGAAAGGAATGTCTTGGGATCGAATTTGCCGCGTTTCGTGGCCGCCAGAAACAGTGTCATGATTGTCCCCCCCGAGGGAGTTCCGAATGCGCAGAAAGGCAGATTCCTAGGATGGGATGAATGAATGCGCAGAGGGGGAGGAACAACAGCGAGTTTGCGGTAGCATAACCGCGATCCGCTCTACTAATGCTAGGCACTCACCGCTGTACAAGCAATCCGCAAAAGTACTCAGGTAACGCCTTGCGCAAGGCCCACTGCCGACATTTCGGCGTTCAGGACTCACGCCTACCCCTCGCTAGCATGCTCCGGATCACACTTATGGCTGTCAAACTGCGGGCGCAGATTTTCTTGAGCATCCTTAGGTTCGGGTCAGAGCACAATGGGGACCCTGAATTCCTTGCTGCAAGACGTGCAAGCTCCGATTACGGGAGTGCTGCTCAGCCATTTGACAACCCTGAAATTCCGCTGTGGCATAAGACAGTTTCCCACATTCTGATTTTGCCCGCCAGAATGCCATCCCTCCGTTGGGGACAATCGGCTCGGTATCGTACTCTGGAGGATGTTCTTGCCGTTCCTTTTGTTCCACGGCTTGTTACCGCGGACTCAGCTGCGGACGGTCTCCGGTCTGGGTGTGGCTCGAAGCCCAGGGCGCCTATACGCAGTTCACAAGGTTCCCTGCGACCGCATGACAGCTGGGACAACGCACGGATACTATCCGTTGCCGGGCGCGATCCTTAGGTTTCCCCACCAAAGCGCTTCGGCAACGTAGTGGTCATGGTAGAAGTACTTTTCGGGACATACGTCGCGCCAAAAAATCGTGCGCCCAGACATCGATACCTCGGAAAACGACAAGCTGATTTCAGTCTGCGGGGACCATTCGGGGAGAAGATCGACAGCGTGTTCGCTCAGTAGCCGGTGTCACGCTGCCCTTCGAATACCCTCCCACAACTCTTTCGGTTCCCAACCCAGCAGGGATAGTACTTCGCTCATGCCCGCGATCTCCAGTTCCGAGGCCGATCGGACTCGTTCTAGCCTTTGCCGCACAAAGGCAGGTGGATCAAAAACCTTGAATTGAATACCATGGTCGCTAGCCCATCGTTGCAGAAATACCAGCATGCCCAACCCACCGCTCTCCAAAGCCTGAACGTCCGATAGGTCGAGCAGAATAACTCGCGCCTCTTTTTGCTGGGTGACAATATCGCGTAGTCTAAAAGCGGCCGCATTCTGCACCACCCTGCCCTCGCAGTGAATGACCGCCACACTACCGATCTTCTCGATGTTTACCTTGAGCATGGCTTCCTCCCAATCGTCTTCGAATGCCTGAGAGCACGGGCCTTGCCAATCGGATCGGTCTGCATTTTGTGCTGGATACACCCCGCCGAAGAGCGAGCAGTAGAGAACTCTAGGTGGAGGAGGGGAAAAATGCGATACCGAAAACCCCGTATGAGGATCTCGCAATTCAGCAAGAACGCTTAAGTCCATCTACGGCATGATCACCATCGACGCACTCCACCCACTTTGCTGGATGCTTCCTGAGACCGCCCATAGGCCGCTTCGTCCAAAAACAGTTCGTCTGTTGTTGCGAAGAATTGTGGAGAACATTCGGAGGGGCAAGTGTGCGACGAGGCGGTCAACGGCGCAGAGGCTATCGAAGACATCCCTGGCAAGTCCGTCCACGACAACGTTTAAGTTCGGCCCTCCACCCTAGATGACACGGAGGTGGGGGTGGGCCCCAGTGGCCGCATGTTTCCAAAGAATCAGACACGCCAGTGGACGATTCCAAGTTATCACCAAGGCTGCTCGGAAAGACTCTTTCCGTCTACATGGTTTCCTGTATTTCAGCGCGCCAGCAGCTGAAGTAGCCTTCTCCATGTAGTTAGTTAATACAAGAGCCTTCGTCCCCGTGTCGGAATGCCCCTTTCGGGCTCTCTCCTGAAGAAACCGATCCCACCGACGCGGGCTTTCTCTTTGCTGGCGGTCTGTGACTAAGCGAATCCTAATTGCCGATGACCACAAATCCGTGCTGCGAGCGCTTCGGGCGTTGCTGGGAGCCAATCCTGCTTGGGAAATTTGTGGCGATGCCGTCGACGGCAAAGAAGCGGTCGCAAGGGCCGCCGAGCTGCGACCCGACGTGATAATTCTCGATTTGGTCATGCCGCGCCTGGACGGACTGAGCGCAGCAAAACAAATTTGCAAGCTGATGCCGGATGTTCCTATCGTGCTGCACACTCTCTACACGTCTACCGAGTTGGATTTCGCAGCCAACAAGCATGGAATCCGCAGAGTGGTGGACAAGACGAAACCCGGCGCTTTGATTTCCGCTGTTGAGGAACTGCTGAACGCTGCTTAGCCTTCGCGAATGCGCTCTCGACGAAGAACTTTGAGCCCTGGTTTAGCGTCCTCCAGAGCTTGTCGTTCGGAACCGGAGCTCCCATCGACACGCCCTAGCTGCTGATATGGAGTGAACTGTCAATCCTTTTATTTATTCTGGGATGTTGGTTTTGGTGTTGGGTTTCATGGGTTGTTTGCCTTTCGAAGATAGAGCGGGTAGCGATCGAGGTAGCTTTTGCGACGGTTGATCAGTCTGATATTCGCGGGTCGAGCCGCCTAAGCGTGATCGGTCGGGAGCGGCCTCACTCCAAAGACGCGGGTTCGGCCGCAAGGCCTGTCGCGTAGGAGCTGATGAGGACCCTGCTTGCGGTGTGCTGCTCGACCGCTACCCGCCCTACCTTCCGTGTTCCTTGCTCTTCGTTTTTTCCCTTCACACGATTGAGCAGATGTATGGAAAAGCTGAGCCCTTGCCGTTCGACTTTGGAGCGAACCGGATTCTCCAATAGCCTTACGCGCACTTCCGGTCCGGCGGGATGATGAACTCGCCGTCAATCTCTCCCTGAGCATCGAGCCTCAGGCCGATTCCACATCCGCAAAGGATGCACTCGAACAGCAGATAGGAAATGCCCTCGGCATCGCTCACGAGATCAGGCGGGCGCTTGAGCTGGTGTCGGCAGGGTTGGAGGTCGGACTGCATGGTCAGCCCTTCTCTTGTGCATTCCGCCATTTCGCCCAGCGCGCTTTCTGAGCGGCGGCGATGCGCCTGCGGCCAGCCGGGAACATCGTGCGTGCTTTGCGGGCAGCAATCGAAACAACCTTGTTTCCCTTGACCCTCGGGCTGCGAGCCCGTCGAGCAGCTGCCATCCGTGCTCGACCTGCAGCGGGGATCCTTCCTGTGCGGGCTCGGTTGTTGCTCGTCCCGTTCAGAGCTGAAAGTGCTCGATTGAGATTTTCGATTTGAGACTTGAGGCGGTTGCGTTCCTGCTGGAGCTGACGGAGTACCGAGGTGAGAATAGCCACCTCGTTATTCTAGCAGGGCAGTAGCCTTATCATCGACGCTGACGGCGAGGAGAAGATAGCGCGACGCCGCTCGCCCCGTAATCGCCGCCGAGACGCTCGTTGGCGTCGTAGGAGTACGTCGCGCGATGAACCGCGCCCCAGGGTTGCGTCCTCTGGAAAATTGAGCGTTCGATTTGGTCGGCGCGATCTTTCCTCTTGAGACTTGCCAAGGGCTCCATGAGAGATCTGCAAAGACGCAGTCCAGACAGTGTTCATGGCGATCAATTTCTGCCAACTCGTCCTGTTCAGGCGAACTCGCTCTCCGGTCGACAGAAGCACCCAGCCGTCGGTACCCCCATTCCTGGCGCCACACACCGTACAGACGAACGGCCGGTCTCCGCGCCATCGCTACTTCGCGACCCTAAGACCTCGCCCTACCGGCCAGGGCAACAGCGCTGGCCCAGGCATTCCGAAACGTGAGCGCTCTGTGGGAAGAGAGATTGGATTCAATTTCAAAATCACCATGAGCATGGACTAGTGTGCGAAACCAAACGTTTCTTAGGGTGTAAAATCGACCGTGACTCTGCTTCGTGCACGCTTTTAAAGTGATGACTCCGCAATCCTGTGTCCGACGCTTAGCTTTGTTCCTGTTTACCTTCATGAATTTCGTTCGTGCGGACACGGCGGCGTTCGATTTATCGGGACCACGCATAGAGGTGAAAGTGACCCGCGGCGGCAAGACCTTGCCCATTTCGCAGGTTCCGAACTTGCAGCCGGGAGACCGGATCTGGGTGCATCCGGACCTTCCTCAGGACCAATCTGCCCATTACTTGTTGATTGCTGCATTTCTTCGCGGCCCCACGAATCCTCCGCCGGATGCTTGGTTCACCAAGGCAGAAACCTGGAACAAAAAGGTACGCGAAGAGGGCGTCATCGTCGTTGTGCCCCAAGATGCACAACAGGCCCTGCTGTTCCTGGCTCCGGAGACCGGTGGAGACTTCAGCACGCTACGGTCCACCGTGAAGGGTAGGCCCGGAGTCTTCGTGAGGGCGTCTCAGGACTTGAACCAAGCGAACTTGGACCGTTCGCGGCTGGATCACTACATCAATGCCATCAAACAGACTTCAGACAATGACCCGAAGGCTCTGCATGACCCCTCTGTTCTGCTGGCCCGAAGCTTAACCATCAAGCTGGATCAGCAATGTTTTGAGAAGCCTGTCGAACAGCAGGCCTCTTGCTTAACTCAACATAGCGACCAACTGGTGCTCGATGATGGCCATAGTCAATCCATGGTCGCGGCTCTTACTTCCGGAACGTCTTCTGACTTGATCGGACAGATCAGCAACACCAGGTTGGCGGGGGGCGGTTACTATAGCCCGTACGTGGGAGCTGTGGTCGACCTCGCGCGAATTATGGGGAGTCTTCACACGGCCACTTACCAGTACATCCCCGCCCTGGCGGTCCCGAAAGGTGATCAGCTGAACCTTAAGCTCAATAATCCTCCCTCGTTTCATACGCCCAAGTCGGTGCTGGTGGTGGGACTGCCGGCAGTGGAGGCTGCACAGTTTCCTCCTCTTCGCGCGGTAGATCCAAAGGAGGTCTCTTGTCTGCAAAGGCCTTCGTTGGTCCTCCCGGTCGAGGGTGCTCCTCTGGTCTTCTCCACGTCCCTGGCACACGATTTTACTTTGCAGGTACAAAGTGATGCTGGTTCTAGCATCGAGTTGCCTGCCATGGCCGACGCGGCGCATGGTGGCTTCTTGATCGATGCTCACGCCCTCCAAGGGACCCAAGTGACCGGTCCAGTCCGAGGAAAGCTTCATGGATTCTGGGGATTCCAATCTTTTGCGGGACCCGTCTTCAATTTGCACAGCGCGCATTCGTCGCAATGGAAAGTGCCGACCGCCGATCAGAGCGCGCTCATTGTTGGTCGCGAGGACACGTTGCACTTACAGTCTAACAATGCCGCCTGCCTGGAGGGCGTGAGTGTTAGAGACGCGGACGGAACGATAACTAAGGCGAGCTGGAAACTGGTAAAGCCCAACGAAGTCGAGGTCCAAGTCCCTCTTCAGAACGTTCCCCCTGGATCAGTAACAATCCTAGTCAACCTATTCGGATTGAATCACCCTGATGAAATGCAGCTGAACGCATATGCGGAACCAGGGCACATGGACCGTTTCATCATTTCCACCGGCGATCAACAAGGTGTTTTGACTGGAACGCGACTGGATGAAGTTGCCAGTCTCGACCTAAACGGAATTCGTTTTGCTCCGGGGAGCCTTTCGCGCGCCGAACAAAAAGACGAGCTGCGATTGTCGGCTTCGAGCTCCGCCGGCGTGGTGCAGTCCGTACAGACGCTTGTCGCGCATGTCGGCCTGAAGGACGGGAGGATCTTGGACGTACCGGTAACAGTGGCGCCGGCTCGTCCGAAAGTGGCTCTGGTCAACAAAAGCATACAGCCTGGTCCAACTCCTTCCGCGGTTCGGCTCGAAAATCCGGATGACCTGCCGCAGGACGGGCGCCTGGTTTTCCTCTTACACACTGAAATACCTGAGACGTTCCCGAGGACTGAAAAGATCGAGGTTGCGGCGGCGGACAACTCCTTTAACGTTCTTTTGAGCGTGAGCGATGCAGACCTTGTTCTGCAGGATGCGCACAATGTTTTGGCAACGCTTGATCCCCTCAAGAGCTTTGGACCATCCGCTTTTGGTCCGCTTCGATTCCGCCCAGTCGACGCGAACGGCGCGAAAGGAGACTGGCAATCATTGGCAACTCTGGTTCGAACCCCCTCGTTAAAGGAGATCCGTTGTCCAGCCAAGCCCGATGAGCAATGTACCCTCATAGGCACGAATCTTTTCCTAATCGACTCCGTCGCTGCGGATCCTGAATTCAAACATACAGTCTCGATTCCGATAGGCTTTGCGGAAACCAGCGTGAGCGTGCCACGGAGCGATGGAACCCCTGTGTACCTCAAACTGAGGGATGACCCCTCAACGGCCAATACCGTGATTCTGCCCGCGCTGCCGGAGTGAACCGGCCCAAGCCTCTGGTCGCATGCCGCTGCCCCGATACGCCCATAAGAATAGAATAATCAAGATGTTTGCCCGGCCCGGGCCCGTGTCGCCAGTAAGTCTCCTGTGCCAGTGAACGCGGTTGCCAGACCGAAAACACTCCGACGAGGCGACGAGGAGATACTTCGCATGCATATAGCCGTTCTCCTGCAGACGCGATGCAAGTAACCAGAGAAGTGGCTTATTTTCGTCGACTGGTTCTCCTGACCAATCCTGTTGGACGGTCAGGTCACAAATGGAGGCTAAGCCGAATTCTGTTGAAACCTAGGCGCCTTTTTGTCGGCAGCTTGGCGAAGGTCAAGTGGCTTCAGACGCGGAGAGCGTCGAGCTTAAAAAGTCAATAGGCCACAGTCCCATCCTTCCTTCCGAATTCTTGTATGCTCAAAACTCGCGGCCAGTTCCACTGTAAGCAAAGACACACAAGCTTTGTTCGCACTCGTCGCAGACACGGGCAGCTGGCTGCGCGGACTACTCAGGTAAATCCTGTATATGTCGAGCACCAGCGCCGATGCATAATCCGTACGCCTTGCTGCCAGGCGGCCGCAAAGGGCGGTAGTGACGGCACAGGGGAACGGAGCAGTAACATGAATTCCCGCAGCACTCGCATCTCCTCGATCGTCGTATTCCTGTTGTTCGCCGCGATTCTCTCATGGGGTCAGTACGGAGCAGGCCTGCAAGGTACAGTGACAGACAAGAGTGGTGCTGTGGTTTCGGGTGCTACGGTGAACGTCACAAATCAGGAGACCGGAGTCGAGCACAACGCCGTCAGCACCGGTTCCGGTTTCTATCGCATATCAGGACTTCCTCCGGGGTCGTACACGGTGGAGGTGCAAGCCAGCAGCTTCAAGAAGAGCGTTACACCCAACGTGGCGGTTCCTGCGGAGGCGGTGACAGGGTTGAACGTCGCCCTTGAGCCCGGGTCCGCGCAAGAAGTAGTGGAAGTCACCGCCGAGAATGCGCAGCTTCAAACCGAGAATGCGAACGTCACCAATACGCTGAGCACGCGAGAGGTCGTCAATCTGCCCCAATTTGGCCGCGACCCGTACGAACTGATTCGCTTGACGCCGGGAGTGTTTGCCGATGGAGCCCGCCAGGGCAACGGGAATTCTCAAGCCATTCCCCAGCAGGTAGGGCCGGGCGGATCCAACTTCCAGCTCTTCCAGACAGAAAACCAGGTGCAGGCCATTGCCGCCGGCCAACGCGTGTCCGCCAATGACTTCACCCTCGACGGCGTGAGCGTGAACAGCTTGGAGTGGGGAGGCACGGCCGTGATTACCCCCAATCAGGAGTCGGTACAGGAAATCTCTGTCGCCTCCAATAGCTATTCCGCGCAGGACGGACGCGACTCCGGTGCTCAGGTCAAAGTGATCTCGCAGAGTGGCACGAACGCTCTTCACGGAAGTCTGTTCGTGAAGTTCAACGACAAGGGTCTGAATGCCTACAACAAGTTTTACGGCCCAAGGAACGTGCCGCTTGACACGATCACCTGTGAACCCGGAACGCCCAACCAATTCACCATTACGGCCAAACACTGCCCCACGCGTGTGAGCCAGAGATACCGGGACTATGCTGGCAGTATTGGAGGACCGATCGTCAAGGATCGCCTCTTCTTTTTCGCTTCTTACGAAGGAGTGCGGGAGTCGGGTACGTCGGTCACTCGCGATGCTCACCTCGAAACCCCTGAGTTTCAGCAGTATGTCATCCAAAACAATCCCGGCAGTATCGCAGCCGCCATTTTCAGCACGCCCGGCATGCAGCCCCGCGTCGCAACCGTGACGTCGCAAACCGATTGCTGCTCGTTTATCCCCGGCTACGGTCTAGGGAAGTGGTACGTCGCCGGCAACCAGTCGGGGCAGGGGATTGGCAATGGCCCCGATGGAATTCCGGATTGGGGTATCTACGATCTGACGATTCCGAGTTCGAGCAACGGAGATCAATATAACGGCCGCATCGACTACACTCGCGGCAACAATCAGTTCTTCGTCAGTACCTATGTTGTAAGGCTCAATCAGCTCGGAGGCGGGAATCGGCCCATCGAAGACGTTAGCGTCCAGCCTCACAACTACGTGGGCACCGTGGGCTGGACACGCGCGTTTGGATCTGCCATGCTGAACGAACTGCGTGCGAACTTCACCCGCTACGACTACAACCAGCTCCAGCCGGTCGGAAGTACGAATTTCGGAATCCCACAGATCAAGTTGTTCGACTTCGACATCGCCGGTCCCGCGCCCGGGGCGCCGGGGTTCGCGAATGCGGGCACGGGTGGCACGCTTCTGGGAATTTCGCAAGGTTCGACCACGCCGGGCGCCCTCGCGCAAAACACCTACAGTTTTGCCGACACCTTTGGTCTGGTTCGAGGAAAACACGCCTGGAAGTTCGGAGTGCAGATCAGCCGCGAACAGAACAACAACGATCAGCCCGGCACCGAGCGTCCGCTCTACCAGTTCCGCGGCCTTCTGAATTTTGCTAATGATGCGTGCTGTTTCTTTGAAGGACTCGGCGTGGATCCCTCCACCGGAGGTCCTCCGAACGGCCAGCGCTACTTCCGCACCGCCGACTATGCGGTATTTGCGCAGGATGACTGGAAAGTCCAGCCCAACCTGACCATCAACCTTGGCCTCCGCTGGGAATATTTTTCTCCTGACAACGAAGCCCAAGGGCTGATGAGCAACTACATTCCTGGTTCGGAGGGCGTCGTCAACGGTACGGTGCAGCGCGTCAACCACCTGTACGAAGGCGACTACAACAATTTTGGACCTCGCGTGGGCTTTGCCTGGAGCCCCGGTTCCGGTCAGGGCCACGTCGTGTTCCGCGGAGGTTTCGGCCTCCTCTACAATCGCTACGCGGGCGTTATCTTCGACAATATCCGGCAGAACACCCCGTTCTTTGCCCAGGTCGGCAGTTGCTGCTTTGATCCTGGTCCGATCACGGGCGCTCCCCCCGGCTCGAACATCTTGTACGCGCTCGGGGCCAACAAGTTGGCGAATAGCTATCCCGCCAATCCCTCGCTCTCGTTCGGCATCGCCCCCGATGGCGCGTTGTGCGGTGATGCCGCCTGTGACACCGCCACGAAAGTGGACATATACGGCGCCCAGCCCAAGACACCCGTCCCCTACGTTTATGTCTTTTCGTACGAAGCGCAACTCGAGCCCTTCAAGCAGGTCATCATCAAGGTTGGTTATCAGGGCAACCGGAGTCGCAAGTTGGTTCGCACCATCGACCTGAATCGCTTCACGCCCGGTGATACCTTCGACGGCCATCAGGACAAGTTTCAAAACAAAGGATCTAATGGTCAGGACTGCGGACCGACTAACCCCACCTGTCTTGCCCCCCATGCCACCGGGAACAATCGCTTCAACCGGATTTTCTTTCCCCTTCCCGACGTCAACGCCAGCTACGACGCGATGGTCGTGAATGTGACCCGCCGCCTCAATCATGGGCTTCAGCTCGCCGGCACCTATACCTGGTCACATGCCATCGATACGGCCTCGTATGAGGTGGGATATCAGCAGACCGACCCCAGCGATCCCGCCCTCAATCGCGCTAATTCTGACTTCGATGTTCGCCACAATTTCGCGCTGGCTGCATACTGGGAGGTGCCTTTTCTGCGGCGCCGGCATGGCTTCGTCGGCGGCGCCTTCGGCGGGTGGAGTGTGAGCGGAATTGCCAGCAAGCACACCGGCTACCCCTTCTCGGCGCTGATCGGAAGCTGCAGCCAGGATACAGACCGGAACGGCGATAGCTACTGCCCCGACCTGCCCTTCGCCTATTTTGGTGGCGCCATTTCCAGCCCCACCAAACAGCAATGGATCAACGGCATCTTCCCAACACCCGCCGCCGAATTTGACACGGCTACCCGGGGGCCCGGTTGTCGTTGCCGCAACATCTTCACCGGACCGGGCTATACTTCCATCGACATGACAGCGGGCAAGGACTTCAAACTACCCCATATAGGGTTTCTCGGCGAAGCATCAAAACTCGCAATCCGGGCAAATTTCTTCAATATTTTCAACATCCTCAACCTCACACCCTTGATCCCGGCCACCACACCGACCGACATCGCTAACCCTGGCAGTTTCGGCCGCCCTTCCGACGGCCTCGCCGGGCGTGTGATTGAATTTCAGGCGCGTCTCAGTTTTTGATGGTTGAGCCAAGTTGGCGCGAGGCATCAGCGTTGGTCGCAAAACAGCATCCTGGCTCGGATTTACGGTCCCTGTCAGCTTTGGCGACGGGACGAACCACGGCCAGGCAGAGCAACGGCAAAATCCTGAGCGAAGCGTAACGGGACTGAGCTCTCTTGGTGGGCAGCGTCTTCCCAGAATGCTATGGGTGTCAGAGCGGGCTGGGCGATTCCCTGAGGCGTTGTGGTAGCGATGGCGGTGTCCGCCAAGCGATCGCAGGTTTCGCCCTTCAGTTGATTTCGCGATCTGCGAGGTCAGTTGTTCAGTACACCTGAAAAAGTTGTTCGGTGGCGCGTCGGACATCGGGCGAGCGATTGAACCAGCGCCAGACACGTCCGGAACGCAGGTTTTCTGCGCTCAATAGTGTGATGCCCACGTCAATGCCCACGACATCGGGGTCGACCCAGAGCGTTTGTGGATTGAAAGCGTCCGCAAATCCGTAGCGCCCGTAGACATATGGGGCGAATTGCTGGTGCATGTAGCGAAGCGCGGGTAAGCAGATTTCAGGACTGAACATGAGCGAGCCGCCGGCAGCGCACGGGACGACGGTGCCATCCACGTCGCGTCTCGAGAGAGGATCTCCCCAGATCACGTAACCGATATCGCTGTCGGAAGCGCTGATGCCCCACAGATACTCTGAATAGTTTGGACACATGCCACGAAGGCTAAGGCAGTAGGCCCGGTGAGCGTAAGTGGCGGCCACCGAATTTTGAAAGTAATCAATCTCGAAAGGCGGTCCATCGTGAAGACCAGCCAGATCCAACCACGCTTGCGAGTATTGATGGGTAAACAGAGGTCCGCGACCCACAAACTTGTAGCCGTAGGCCTCAATCGAGGGACGGTCGAAACGATACCAGGATTCAGCAGGAATCGGATGGCTAGGTGAGCCGATGCCAAGCAGGTACAGGATAGCTTGCTCGTCATAGGCCACCCACTCAGCGCGCATCAGGCCTGTTTCCGGATGCCAGCCCATGTGCAGCAGGCCCGTTCGCTTGTCCAGCATCCACGTAAAGTCGACCCGTTTATAAACCGCGGAAGCAAGATCGAAGATCTCGGCGTCGTCTCGGTAATATTGTTGCGCCGTCAAAACACCGGCAAGCAGCAGGGCTGTGTCAATGGTGGAAAGTTCAGAGTTCCACACACGCGCGCCGCTCTTGCGGTTCACGAAATGGTAGTACCAGCCACGCACGTGCTCTTGGTCGTATGCAAAGTGGCGGAGTGTGGCGCGCACCCGCTCCCGAAGCTGATTGGGATCCATCCATCGCCTGTCAGAAGCGATACACATCGCAGTCAGAGCAAAACCCGTGAGCGCGGTGCTGGCGACTTCCAGATTTCGCCCAAGGATATCTGCTCCATTCGTGCGGACGCGATCTAGCACAAGTCCGGTATGCGGATCGCTGTGCTCCGAGAAAAACAGAAACGCGCGGAAGGACAAATCTTCCAGAAAGGCATCATCTGAACTCGAAAGCCGCCTCCCTAAGCTGGATAGGACCGGGAGTGCTGCTGCCAGCGACAGGAAGCAGCGGCGCGTGAGGGTTCTCATTGCACCTCATCGGCCCCCTTCTACGCATCTATGCAGCCAGGCAGTGACCCATTCTGGCCCAGCGCGACCATGAGGGCAAGCGTTGTTCGAAGAGATTAGCTTCGCACTTCGAACCAGGATTTTCAACCGGGTTGCCGACGCATGCCGAACCACACAGCCCTTGGAAACAAGGGCGAGAAATCTATTGTGAGCCGTGAGTCCCGGGTGGGTGCCTGTGCGCTGAGTGGTTGGCGCTTTCGTGGGCAACTCGCCCTCGGTTCTCGCCTATACTACTCACATGTGCGCCACCCATGTTTGGCGATCGGGCGGTCGGGGGGAGGCACTTCTGCGATTGGTTGCCATTTCCCTAGCCTGTGTGGCGATGATGCAGGCACAGGAGACGCCGCAACGGTGCGGGCCTGCGTCGGTGCGTGTGCACGGGCAGGCGGCCCTGTCGGTAGAGCCCGACCAAGTGCAATTTGATATCGGCGTTGTAACTCAGGCGACCACACCCAAAGCAGCAGCTGATCAAAATGCCAGCCAGTCCAATTCTCTGGTTCGGGAACTCAAGGCTGCATTTCCATCGGCCAGCGTAACCGGCATCAATTTTTCGGTCAATCCAAACTACCAGTATCCTCCAAATAGTGCGCCGACAATTACCGGCTACACGGCCAGCAATACCGTGCGTCTCCTTTTGAACGATATCTCCAAGCTGCAGACCGTCATGGATATCGCCATAAAATCGGGCGCGAACAGCATTAACCGCCTCACGTTCTTTCTGCGCAACGAAAACTCAGTGAGGGCTGAGGCTTTGGCGGGGGCTGCCAACCAGGCGCGAGGTGGCGCTGAGGCGCTCGCCGCTTCGCTGAAGCTGAAATTAGGTAGGCTGTTGACCGTCGAGGAGGGTCAACCGGTTGCTGTTTCTCCTCCGCGCGCCTTCACCTTCGAGAATCTCCAATCAACCAATCTCGCCCCTATCTCGGCTGGCACGATTGATGTGCACGCCGACGTGGAGTTGACTTACGAGGTCGCGCCAGTCGCTGAGCGGCCCGGTGTAAAGGTCCCCTCAGCTCCGCGATCTCCAGTCAAAGGCAAACAGCCTTGATGTAAAGGAAAAACAAGAAAGCATTTCGGAAAGAGACGAGATTGACGGTTCTCCTTGTGCTGGCCTCACCGGCCGTCGAAAGCTCTTCTCGGCCGTCTGCGAAGTCGGCTGACAAGCCGTGGGGTTGTAGATTTCGACGGTCTCTTGGTGGCAGGGGGCGACAGGGGAGGTCGCCGATGGCAACTCGTAGGTGGGGTGACGCGGATCTCGCTCTTCATGGGTTCTTCGCGGACTCCTCGTCCGTGCATAGCGCACGCAAGTCGCGGCCCCGCAGAAAGGCAGGCGCCAGCCCATAGTCCTGGAGCGCCGCATCCATCACCACATCCGAAAAGACTCGATCACGGTCAGCGTCAGATTGCACTGGCAGACCCCGTATGTCATCTAGGTCCTTGACCCGCCGCTGCTGATCATTCAGGAACGCGAGGACTTTCCGAAGCATCAGCGCACTCGATGAGATCACTTTCAGAGTGAGATCTGGCGCAAATTGAACCGACTGAGCGGTGGCGAATACGTGGGCAAGTCCCACGAGCTCATCGTGAACTGGCTGACCGGCCAAGTGACCTACGGGGCTTTCCGCAGCTTCAATCCAGCTGGAATCTGGTCCAGGATCGTTCTCTGCGCGCTCCGCCACCGGTGCCCATGGCGAAGAAGTCGACGAACAAAACATGCGTCCGGTGCCCAACCTACCTATCCGGTCTGCTCAAGTCATAAGGCCTTACAACGTCGCTCGAGAATTGCAGTAGCGATGAGTCAGGGCAGAGGCCGGTTCCGCGACCCACCGCCAGGCTCGCCGTCCGTTGGTCACAAGGGTTTCCGCCTCTCCATAACTTGTGAGCCGGTGCAGGACCGTGGTCACTGAAGCAATCGGATCTCTGTGGCGGGCCAGCATGGGCGGCATTTTCTCCTGGATCTTGTCGCAGACCTCGCGTGCACTCATCGGTAGCGCCGCCTCCATTAAAATCATGCGGCAAACATTGGTGAAACCCGGGTTCCGATTTTTGTCTTTTTGTTCCACAACCAGTTCCAGCAGATCCTCGCTTAACACGCCGTTGCCAAAAAGGTCCGCCAAACCCGCGATCGTCTGCTTGAGAGTGCCGATCCGTTTCATCAATTCCGCGCGCTGCCGCAACAACTGGAGCAGTTCTTCGTGCGCCTGCTTCACGACCTGTCGGACGTGAGCGTCTTTGTCCCTGTTCAGCAAGCTGGTGAAGCCGCTCCGATGCTGCTCGTTTTCCACGCCAAGCCTCCCCGCCCCGGTTCCCAGCAAGCGTCGATCCCCCCGTGAGACGGCATGCAAATTGACGAAACTGTCCGACTCTTTGGAACCCCTCAGTCCTGAGCCATCACGGACCGACTGTCAAACACAACACCGCCACAGAGCTAATCCTCCAATTGTTATCCAGACCATTGCGTCTGCAAGGGCCACTTTGCCTGACTTCGCGGGTACCAATCCTGAGCCATTGAGGGGCTGTGCCGCCTCCAAAGGTGGTAGGGAGATCCTGCTCGCAGCTTATTCTGATCATCTGAACTGTGAGGGAATTGACCGAGGAGCGACCATCGTTCTGCTTGCATTCGACAGATGCCGTCTTCACGCTTTACAGTTTTGGCTGGGGCGCACTTTCGGACTTTCTGGGCACCATCTATGAAGACTCGGCTCCGAACGACCCTTCCGACCATCGAGCTGGATCGCAATTCCGGTACGCCCATCTATCGACAGGTCTATGAGGCGTATCGACAGGCGATCTTGGCTGGACAGCTGCGGAATGCCGCACAACTGCCATCTACCCGAGAGCTGGCACTTGAACTTCGAATTTCAAGACACTCGGTGATGAACGCATTTGATCAGCTGCTCGCAGAGGGCTACATCCGCGGCGAGGTTGGCTCCGGAACTTTTGTTGAAACAAGATTCCTTCCCGACCGGGGGGCCGTTGGCAAAAAGGAAAGCGGGCGCGGCAGAGTTCCGAGAGAATCACTGTCCAGAGCAGCCACCAGAATCGCAAACGCAGCGCATATGCCTGCCTCTTCGCCTCCAACGGCATTTCGAAGGGGCCTGCCCGCGGTGGACAAGTTTCCGCTTGCACTGTGGTCGCAAATTGTGACTCGCTGCTGCCGAAAAACGAAGAGCGGCGACCTCAACTACACCGAACCACAGGGCTCTTTCGCCTTGCGGAGCACGCTTGCGGAATACCTTAGGAACTTTAGGGCTGTGAAATGCGAGCCGGAACAGATCTTTGTCGTTTCTGGGTCACAACAAGCTCTCCAGTTGATCGCTCAGACTCTACTCAACGAGGACGATGCGGTCTGCATGGAGGATCCGGGTTATCCAGGAGCTCGTTCCGCCTTCTGGGCCGTGGGCGCCATCGTTCTGCCGGTGCCCATTGACGACGAGGGGATGGTGGTGCACGACACGGTCCAACTCCACCCCATGGCAAAACTGATCTACGTCACGCCATCCCATCAATTTCCACTCGGCGTCACCATGAGTCTTGGGCGCCGGGTGTCGCTACTGGATTGGGCTGACAAATCGCCTGCCTGGGTGGTAGAAGATGACTACGACAGCGAATTTCGATTTGTCAGCCGTCCACTGTCTTCACTACAGGGGCTCAGGCCCGATCGTGTTATCTATGTGGGCACTTTCAGCAAAGCAATGTTCCCCTCACTGCGATTAGGTTACGTTGTTATTCCCAAGGATCTTGTACGAGCATTCTCAGATGTGCGGCGGTCGAGTGATTTCTGCGCTCCATTCTTAACGCAGGCTGCAATGAACGAATTCATTGTGGAAGGTCACTTCGCTCGCCATCTTCGTCGTATGCGGACCCTCTATGCAGAGCGACAATCGGCCATGCTCGCCGCCTTGAAACAAGAGTTTGGGGACCATCTCCAGATCTCAAATACCGACACCGGGATGGATCTGGTTGTCTGGCTTCCGAGCTCTGTTAGCGACACCATAGCTTCTCAGTTTGCCTCGAAAGAGGGAGTATTGACGATGCCGATGTCCTTCTTTTACTCCGCTCCTTCGAGACGAAGCGGTCTGTTCTTGGGCTTCGGCGCTGTCGAGCAGAGCCAAATAAGAGAAGGGGTGAAGAAACTTGGTCGTGCTCTTCATCCGCTGCTCGATCGCTGTTAACATCCCCTGCGATCTGTCCCAGAAATGATCATCAAGATTCGGCGCGTAGACATTTTCGCCGCGACTTGCTCATTTCAATCTTTCAGTCTTCTTTGCGTTGGGCCAACTCGGGAAGGTGCTGCCACTCGGGTGAGCACGGCGAGGGACCCTTTCCGCCCCATGCAACGCTACTTGCAGGCTATTTATTTCTGCTCGGAAGCGTCCGGCGGAGCGCCCGGGGTCTGCCCACCGGCGTGATGCCCCTGTATCCATTGTTCCTGCCGGCTCTGCATCTCGTCCCACTTCTTTTGCTGGGTCGAGTCGAGAAGCGCACGCACCTGATCGTTCGATCCCTTGTGGATCTCCATCATTTTCGAGCGGCGGTCCTGTTGCGAAACAGAGGAATCCTGTCGCACACTTTGCATTTGCGACTGCTCCGACTTCAAAATGTCTTGGACCTTCGACTGCTGATCCGACGTGAGGTTGAGTCGTTTGGCCAGCATTTCCGAACGCTTTGCGGGATCAAAGTGACCGCGTCCGCGCCCATGCTCGGGCGGCGCGCCGGCTGGCGTAGATTGCTGATCGTTACTTCCGCTGTCTTGCGCGATCGCAGAGGGCGTGACCGTATAGACGAGGCCCGCCAGCATCAAGGTGAGTAGGCACTGTTTGACCATGGGATCTCCTTCTGTGAACCTTCGGTTCGCGATAGTTGTATGAACCAGATTATCGATCCGGAGTTGCGCGCGCCGGGTCACTTTACGAATCTTTACTCAGAGCATTGAGTAGTACGGTTAGACACCAGAAATTCCTGAATCTACCTGCGCGAACATCAGCAGCAACAGATCCTGGATCCTCTTTGTGCATGGCTACTCCCTTGCCAGGTATTTCCATCACACCAGCTTCGTAACTCCTGCAGGAACAGGATCCGATTCTGCTTCCTTTCCGGAGGTGCAAGCAAAATCCCTGAGAGGTTCTCCGTTACTGGCAAATCCTACATGCAAAGCTTCTGCCTGACAGGCTACAAGAAACCCATGTGTCGCGTGCCGCTCGCACCCTCTCCCTGCGCAAAGTTGCGAGTGTGATGAAGGTTCCTTTCAATCAGGCCCGCCGCTACGACGGTTTCCCCTTCCATGCGACGCATTGTAGTCCAGGCGGCTACAGTCTTATATCCGTCATCCTACAGGTTTCCCCTTATTGTCTACTAAGGTGAACGACGGGCAGAGTGCAGTCGTCGCTTTGGGGTGGCCGTGCGGTGTTCGTCGCAGAAAGCCCGCTCGAATCGAGCAACCGTGAGGCAAATCGAACGGGAATCGGGACGCGAGTCTTACCCCGAGAGAGAAGCTCTTTCTCGCTCGATCCCAAGCCTTTCGGTTCGCCCCAGCCAAATCACCCTGAAGAATGTCAAGAAGCAGTTTGTCGCGAGCTTACAAGCGCGTGAAGCGTTCAAGGGCTTTCCCGAACGATAGATTTGCTATCGCCAATTCCATGGAGCTGACAATGACTGAGAAAATTTCTCGACGTTTGCTCGCCTTTGGCCTGCAAGTGCTGGCCTTCGCGTGTGCTCTGGCGCTGATCAGTGCCACCGCTTCGGGCGCCACGAACCCGAAGCACTTCTTCTGGGCGCCAACGCAGCCCAACACTCCGAGCCCTGGCTCATTGGTAAACGACCTCATCTACCATGGCGGTAATGCTGGGCCAGGCGCGATCGGTGTCGAGACCAAACCAGCGATATACCTGATTTTTTGGGGCCCTGCATGGGTCAATGGGTTCACCACCACTGACGCCAACGGGCGCGTGTACACGAGCCAGCAGCTGCAAAACTACGTCACGTCATTCCTGACTAATCTTGGCGGCACTTCCTGGTCCGCCATACAGAACGAATACTGCCGCAATGCTCCGGCAGGCACCACGAATTGCGCGGATGTAGCAGACGCGGACTACGTGACGAATCCGCGCAAACAACTCCAAGGCGTGTGGAATGACACGACGCCCGTGCCGAACGACATTGTCACCCTCGGGCTGGCGGAGAACCTGGTCGACGATCCACTCGCGATGGAGGCGATACGCGCTTCGGCCCACTTCAGGTACGACCCGCAGGCGACCTACATCATTCTCACGCCGCCGACAACCGTAGGCACGGGGCAACCCGTCTACTGTGGCTATCACACGCAGACAAGCAGCGTTGACGGTCTGGGCAATCCCTACCGCCTGCAGTACTCCTTCATCCCATTCCTGAATGCGAGCTGGCCGGTCCTTGGCCAGGGCGGCTGCGGAATGAACTCGGTCAACGTCATTAGCGACGACTTCGGCCATGGAGTCTTCGATGGGTACAGCATTGTCGTAGGCCACGAGTATGCCGAGGCGGTCACCGATCCCGATAATTTCGCCAGCGATCAAGACGGCTGGAACGATGCGCAGGGGAGCGAGAACGGCGACAAGTGTGCCTGGACGAGCCTGGGCAACGTTTCGATGAACAATCGCACCAAGTTCGCGGTGCAGCCGCTGTGGAGCAACAAAGCATTCGACGCCACCGGACAGGGCTGCGTCCGCTCCGCTCCGACCAATCCGCACGCTATGCCTCCGGTGGGCATTACGCCGCCCGCGGTCGACGTGTGCATGACCACCGGTATCTGCCCGCCCGGTGTCGCAGCAGGACAGCCAATGCCAGTGAACATGGCGTACTTCGGGGGAGGCGTGGAGATAAATCCGAAGATCTATCTGGTCTACTGGGGCTGGGGGGCCACAGGCGCGTTCGACCACACCGGCCAGTCGGCAAGCGATCCTGATGGCGTGGGTGCCCTCATGAGACGCTTCATCGGCGCCATCGGCGGAACCTCCTGGGGCAACATCGCGACGCAGTACTATCAATCGAACAATAATGGCACCTATTCCACGGCCGGGAACCCGCGTCAACAGCTGGCAGGTGTTTGGCACGACGACAGTACTCCAATTCACGACAACTTAGGTCCGATTGACCTCGCTCGCGAGGCGGCCCGTGCAGCGCAGTACTTGCACGTGACCGATCTCGCCAATTCGCAAATTGTTGTCGCAACCCCGCAGAAGTTCAACGAAGCTGGCTTCAATCAGAACCAGTACTGCGCCTGGCACGATTACACCACGCCGATATCGTATCCCGGCGTGGCGCCGGGCATCGCGTTCGTCAACATGCCCTACGTGCTCAACGCCGGCGGCGGCTGCGGTAAGGATTTTGTCAATCCCGTGCCCTCGGGTGACCTCGATGGCGTGACTATTGTGCTTGGGCACGAGATCGCAGAGACTGTGACCGATCCCGGTGCGGAGTCGCAAGCAGGCTTGGTCCAGTACGGTGCGTGGTTCGACTACCAGAGCTGGGAAATTGGTGATAAGTGCGCGTGGGTCGGCGACGGCCTGCAGATTCCCGGCTCGCCGTTCAATATGATCGGGAATGACGGAGGTGCGTATCCTGTGCAGACCTTGTGGAGCAATAACAGCCTGGATGGGGTTGGATATTGCTCGCGGGGATTCTGATGTCTCATCCCCAAAACCCGATCCTCGGCTTGCGTTCCGAGGGCAGAGTGAGGGATCAGGGGTTCCAGATACTGCCCCCCTGGAAATACCTTTGATCCGGCGGCGGAGGAATTTCGTAGGAATCTAAGCAGGCAAAATACTTCTTCGTCTTGGGATTGAAGGTGCACTCCCAGCGAGATCGGCTTGCCGTGTTTGCGCTGAACTTCCTGGTAGATGTCGCTGTGGTCAATCACCTGTTTTTCATACCCCGCGAGGGCGAGAGGAACATTGAAAGATCGTGGCCCTTCTGGGCAGCGACTTCAGCCGCGGCTCGGGCATTTACTTTCACCGATGGAAATGGTCCATGATGACGTTGGTGTCGTGTTTCTGGCCTCACTCCTTGGTGAGGACCGTGTCGAACCATTGCTTGTCATAAGCGGGAATGAAATGGCTCCACTGGATGATTTTCAGAGCTTTTTGGCTGCGCCCACGCCCTTTCTGGAAAGAGGAAAGTGGGGCCGAGTCCCGCCAGTGCGCCGGCGCCGGCTCCCTTCACGAAATCCCTGCGAGAGATTCCACGACTCTTTTTTCTAGCCATCGCGGCATTCCTCCTTCGAACCAGCCTCAGATCGCATTCCCCGAATTGGGTACCTTCACTCAACAGTTCCAAACTGCTTGACGTCTTCCGGGCCCTCCTTTGTCACAACCGGCCCCATTCCTTGCACTTGGACACGGATCTGTTCGACGATATCGGGATTGGCGAGTGTTGTGATGTCACCGACAGCCATGTTATTGGAGATGGCGGCGAGGACACGACGCATGAGCTTGCCCGAACGGGTTTTCGGCATATCGGGAACGATCTGGATTGTCTTCGGCCGCGCGATCTTGCCGATCATCGTCTCGATCCTTTGCGTCACCCTCTTAATCACTTCTTCGGAGCTGGCCGAAACTCCCGGCCGGAGCGAAATGTAAACCTCCGGCATGCGGCCCTTGATTTCGTCCACGACAGGAACGACGGCCGCTTCGGCGACTTCCGGGATCGTCAAGCAAGCTGACTCGATTTCCTTCGTGCCCAAGCGATGGCCGGCCACGTTGATCACGTCATCCACGCGGCCGAGGATTCGGAAATACCCATCCTTGGCGAGCAACGCTCCGTCCCCTGCGAAATAGGGCCAGTCGTGCCAGTCCTTACTTTGTGGATTGCTGCAGTACTTCTGGTAATACTGGCGGACAAAACGGTCGCGGTCTCCCCAGATAGTTTGAATGATCCCAGGCCAGGGATTTCGGATGCAGATATTCCCGGCCCTCCCCGACCCGGCAGGCAGTTCTTGACGGTTTTCGTCGTAAATAATCGGGTAGATCCCCAGCGCGCCGGGACCGGCACTGCCCGGTTTCATCGGATCAATAGCGGGCTTTGTGCCACAAAGGAACCCGCCGGTTTCCGTCTGCCACCAGGTGTCCACGATCACCGCTTCGTGCTTTCCGACGACATCGTAATACCATCGCCAGACTTCCGGCTCGATTGGCTCACCGACGGTGGTCATATGCTTGAAATGATAGTTGTACTTTTTCGGCTCCTGGGGTCCCGCTTTTCTCAACATGCGGATGGCCGTCGGCGAGGTGTGGAAGATATTCACATTGAGCCGTTCGGCGATTCTCCACGGACGCCCGGGGTCGGGATAGTTGGGGACTCCCTCATAGATGACACTGGTGGCTGCCAGCGCGAATGGACCGTAGACAATATAAGAATGTCCCGTGATCCATCCGATGTCCGCCATGCACCAATAGACATCCTCGGGGTGAAGGTCCTGGAAATATTTCGCCGTGCCGGTCACGTAGGCCAGATAACCGCCAGTGCGATGCTGGCATCCTTTGGGTTTGCCGGTGGACCCGCTCGTGTACATCAAAAAAAGAGGCGCTTCAGCATCCATCGAGACAGGCTCGATCTTCTTGCCGCGGAAATCCTTTAGGACTTCGTCGACAAAAAAGTCGCGCCCATTGACCATGGGAGCAGCGGAACCGTACCGTCCGGGGTAGCGGCGCCACACGAGGACCTTATCGATGGTATGCCCTTCGCGCTTGGCGGCTTCGATGGCGAGCTCTGCAGAAGCTTTGTGATCGATCAGTTTGCCGCTGCGATAGTAACTGTCGGCATAAATCAACACACGGCTGTCCGAATCTGCCGCGCGAAGTCCGCAGGCTTCGCCGCTGAATCCGCCAAACACGACCGAGTGGATTAGGCCCAATCGCGCACAAGCCAGCATGGTGATGGGCAGCTCCGGTATCATCGGCATGTGGATCGTGACGCGATCACCGGTCTTCAATCCGGCAAAATCGCGAAGAAGAGCCGCGAATTCATTCACGCGGCCATAGAGCTCCTGATACGTGATCGCTACCGGGGCTTCTTCCTCTGGCTCCGCCACGAAGACCAAAGCTGCCTTGTTCTTATATTGTTCCAGATGACGATCGACGCAGTTGTAGCAAGCATTCAGCCTTCCGCCGGCAAACCACTTCCAGAAAGGCGGGTCGTTCGTATCGAGGACGGTCTTCCAGCGCTGATACCAAGTCAGCATTTCGGCGTATTCTTCGAAGCAATTGGGGAAATTCTTTTCGCCGAACCGCTCGGCCGCCGATTTTTCCTTCAAGTAGGCTTGAGCGACGAACCTTGGAGAGGGCTGGTAATTCTCCTCCTCTTTCCAATGCACGGCAATTTGCGCTTCGTCAACTTCCGGGTTTCTTTCCTTGGCATCAGCCACCGCTACGGCTCCTTAGAGAGGAATGAGTTCCACGCATTTTCGTAAACCAGGTTAAATCCGTGTCCCGGACTGCGGACACGGGATGAAACAGCAGGTGCTTTACGGCAGATCCGATCCTTACATCTCCGCCCGGTCCGGTCCGGACAGACTGCTTCGCGGTGACGGATTCCGAAAGGAAATTCACAGCCTTCCAGGCGGCCGGTAGTAATCGGGTCGTCGGGTATGCGCACATACCCGATGATACTGCTGGCCCTGGCCCGACCATCATCTCTCTAGAGCAAACGGTCGTCAATCGGCCAAACTGGCTGTTGGTCCTGCTCGACCGCCAGCTCGTCCCGGATTTTTGTGCCATACGTCTCCCGCAATTAGAAGCTGTCTACAATAAAGGTAACGGACGCCACAATGATCGGGTAGTAGAGCCCTGCACAGATGTTACCCGTCGCAGCGCACCAGGAAAGCGCGATGAGGGGCAGCATCCCGCCGAAGACGCCGTTGCCGATCTGGTAAGGCAACGAGAGTGACGTGTGCCGGATGCGGGCAGGGAACGCCCCGACCAGATACGCTGCAATGGGGCCGAATACCATGCACACCCAGATAGCCTGGATGAATATCAGGAACGCTAGCATGGGCTGGTTGGGATTCGTTGCCTCCTTGGCTGGAACCAGCGCGCCCGCGGCGTCGGTGGTCATCGGCATCAGGCTGATGGCGTTGGTAAGCTTGTTGCGAGTCGACTTCACGGTGACGACGTTATTTCCGACTGCGTTCTCCATGGCGTGGTAAATCGGGACGTAGGTGAGTGCGGCCAAAAAGCATCCTGCCAGCATGATCTTCTTGCGCCCGATCTTGTCGGACAAGGCCCCGAAAACGACGAAAAACGGCCGGAACCCGTCGGTGAGCAAGCTTGCTGGACGGCTATATGGAAGACCTCGCTACCGATCGGATCGATCGCTTGATGATTGCTCATCGGGTGCGGCACGGGGCGGCCGCGCAGGTTCTGAATGATCACGGAGCCCTGATCGTTCACACGCCGGAACTCGTCACAAAGCGATTCGATGAGGAATTGGATACGATTCTGTGCGAACTGCCTTGCAGGGCGAATTCGACCCCAGCTAAAGAGTGCTCAAGAATTGGTGGTGACCGCTTCTGCGGTCGCTCAACCGAAAGGAGACTGCCATGCAATGGACTCAGGTATATGACCCAATCGGTCATTGGTGGTTGTCCACGCTGATTGCGGCGCTACCCATCATCGTGCTGTTCACGCTGCTGGCCGGCTTAAGGGTAAGGCCGCACTGGTGCGCAATTGCCGGCGCCGGAACCGCCGTCCTAGTGGCCATCCTGTTCTTTAAGATGCCGCTGGCGCTGGCTGCAATGAGCTTCGGGTACGGCGTCGCCTTTGGGATACTGAAGATTGCTTGGATTGTTCTGGCGGCCGTCTACCTCTACGACATTTCTGTCGAAACCGGCCAGTTCGAGATCATGAAGGAATCGGTCGCTGCGGTGACTGCCGACCGTCGCCTGCAAGTTCTACTAGTGGCGTTTTGCTTCGGCGCATTCATTGAAGGCGCGGCTGGTTTCGGCGCGCCGGTGGCCATCGCCGGCGCCTTCATGATTGGACTGGGATTTCGGCCGTTTTATGCTGCTGCGCTAAATCTGATTGCGAACACAGCGCCGGTGGCCTGGGGCGCGATCGGGACACCCATTCACACGCTCGCTGCCGTTGCGGGACTGCCGGAATCCGATATCAACGCGATGATCGGCCGCATCCTCCCGTTCACCGCAGTGATTGTTCCGTTTTGGCTGGTGCGCGTGATGGTGAGTTGGGAGGAAACCTTTGAAGTCTTCCCAGCCATTTTGGTGGTAGGGTTTTCCTTCGCCCTGACCCAGTTTTTCTGGTCGAACTACGTTGACAGCAACCTGGTCGACATCATGGGAGGCGTTGTTTCAATCATCGCGACCGTAGCTTTCCTCCGCGTCTGGAAACCCAAGCGCATCTGGCGATTCGACTATGACAAAGAAGCAGCCGCGATCCCGCCTCCCTCTGGACAGATCGCCGATGACATGGGAGGTAAATGGCCCGCGGAAAAGTTCGATGGGTATGGGAAGTTTCACAACTACTCCGCGGGACAGGTATTGAAGTCCTGGGTGCCCTTCGCCATCCTTTCTGTCTCGGTGTTCCTGTGGGGGCTTCCAAAGGTGAAGCTGGCCATGAACAAGGCCACCACGCCCGCTTTCCGAGTCGTCGAGGCGGGTGGCAAAGTTCGGCCTGGCCCGCCGGGCTGGGATGTGCCCTATTTGCATAATGCGGTATATCGGGCGCCCCCGGTGGTCACCAAACCGACTCCGGAAGCAGCGAGGTACGATTTCAACTGGCTATCAGCGACCGGAACTGGCTGCTTCTTGGCGGCCCTGGCCTCAGGACTAGTTCTCGGCTTGAGTCCGATGCAGCTGATGAGAATCTTCTGGCGCACGCTGGTGCGTATGAGGCTGGCGATGGTCGCCATCTCGTTCATGTTGGGTCTCGGTTACGTCACTCGCTACTCGGGACTCGACGCCGTGCTGGGCCTTGCCTTCACCCGGACGGGATGGTTTTATCCGTTCTTCGGCACTTTCCTCGGCTGGCTCGGTGTCGCGCTCACGGGTAGCGACACGTCGTCGAACGCCCTCTTCGGGAGTTTGCAGCGAATCACGTCGCAGCAACTCGGCATCGATCCAATCCTGATGACCGCGGCCAACAGCGCCGGCGGCGTGATGGGCAAGATGGTGGATGCTCAGTCCATCACCATTGCCACTGCTGCCACCGAGCAAGTGGGCAACGAGGGCCTCATTTTCCGCTTCGTCTTTTGGCATTCCATCGCCCTGGGCGCGATCGTCGGCGTTATCGTAATGATATACGCTTACGTCTTTCCTTATTTGGTGCCGCATGGACTGACGTTTGTGAAGTAAGGCTCGGCCGCGAGAGCAGGATACGCCGAAGTGTCCTCTCGGCCAACACCTGCATTAGAATCGCGAGCGAGTTCGCGCCAAGCTCAGATGACGCGAAACTCTACCACAATCAGCAGCCCGGGGGCAGTTGTGGTCTGACAGCAGGAATGAGATCGCGGCATGCCAGTTTTTCCGCACTCCTGCGTTCCTTCGCAGTCTCTGCACCGAAACTTATGTGACGCTTGTGTGCGCTGAACGGCGCGTCTTTATGCGCATCCCGAGGCGAGCGCCACATAGTCCCTGCGTCACATAAATGAAGGGACTCAGAACGCAAAAACGACAGCCCATCCGTATTATTCGGCACCCCTGCCATTTGCTGCAGGTCCGGCAGCTGGGTCCGGATCGTTATTCCACGTTCCATTCTCTTGGAATTTCAAATTCACGTTCAGGCACCTCCTCCCCTCCTCGCCCAGAGAGGAGTCACCTGAGTTCCTCCGCGTGAACGGTCCTATTATAGGGAATCCGTATTTCGGTATTTTGTTGAGGATCCTACCCCTTCGGCTTCGGCGCTGGCGGGATTTCGGCATAGCCCGGGGCGGCTTGCATCAGATTGTGATCGAGAGAAGCTGTGGCAGCGCCGATCGTCCAGCGAATTCCGCCGCCGAGAAGGTTCAGGAAAAACGGACTCAACCAGTTCTCCGGACGGTCGCCAATCGCGGTATAAAAGACCCGGCCTCTGCCGTCCATTCTCGCCCAGGTCATCGGGTAAGGCGCGCGCTGGTACGGCTCTCCCGTCATCTCTTTGGTATCGAGTGTCAGGATAACGTGAAGGTCAGGTCGGAAATCCTTCAGCGAATACCACTCGTCGTTGAAGTTGACCGGAGAAGATACTCCCTCAAGCCCGGGGAATCTCGGGTCATTGACAATGAGGTTCGTCGTCTGCAGGCGCGGCGTGCTGCCATGAGTTATGAACTCACCGCCCAGCATGCGCAAATAAGGGTCGGATTGTTCTCTGTGGGCGACGTAGCGGTTCGAGTTGTCCTGAGGATCGGGTTGAGTATGGAAGGTATCGCTTGCCGCGTGGACGCCGATAAATCCCAGGCCCTCGTGAATAGCATTGAGCAGGGATTGCTTGCCTTGCGGCGACATTGCAGGGTTCTTGTCAGTTCCTACCGAGGTCAAATCTCCGGTGGTGAAGAAGAACACTGCGGCATGCTTCCAGAAATCCTTGGAATCAAAAATCCGGCCGTCTTTGCTCGCCGTCACGTCGAAGCCATGCTCTTTCCCAAGGGAGCTTACGGCTTGCTCAACGATGCTGGGCTTGCCGCCAGTCGTCTTCACTACATCGTGTTCAAAGCCGGAAGACTTCGTGAAAACGAGCACTGACTTTTTCCCTGCAGCAAAAAAGTTAGTGGGCAACGCAAGGCTCGCACCTGCTACTGCTCCAGCCTGCAAGAACCGCCGACGATTAAAAGTATTTTCCATGCGGAGCCTTCATCCATGTTGTTTCTAAATTTCATTGCGCCGAAAACGCTCGACCAGATGATCGCACGCGCGGACTGTGATTGCCATCATGGTGAGCGTCGGGTTCTGGCACGCGGACGAAACAAAACAGGAGCCGTCCGTCACTAGTAAGTTGGACACATCGTGTGACTGGCAAAAAGAATCGAGCACAGACTTTTTCGGATCGTTCCCCATTCGCGCTGTGCCGACTTCATGGATCGCCATACCCGGCATTTCAACCCTAGTAGTGAGGCCAACATTCCTTGCGCCGGCAGCTTCGAGCATTTCTGCGGCGGTGATTCCGGCATCGCGCATCAGATCGGCTTCGTTCTTGCCGTGCGCCATGCTTATGCGCAGCGCCGGAATGCCCCACGCGTCTTTCAGGTTAGGATCGATCTCGCAAAAATTATCGAAGTTGGCCAACGACTCCCCAAACGCGCCCAGTGAAACACCGTAGGTTCCCAGCTTCACTGCCCTCTTATAATCCGCCCCGATACCGGGCGCACCCGTGTTGAATTCAGGCGACGCGCCTCCCTGAAATCCATAGCCACGAATGAAGTGAGGATGGTTACCTGTCGCGGGCGTATTGCGGAAGCGCACTACATAGATTCCATTCGGCCGATGAGGAGGATTGGCGCTGGGGGGGACCTGCAAGTCATCGAACGTGCCGCTGGCGCCGCCGCCGACCACGTGGTCCATGAGATAGTGGCCCAGCAGTCCGCTGGAATTTGCAAGACCCTTGGAATATTCGCGGGTGGACGAATTCAGTAAGATGCGAGTGGACTCAAGCGCCTGCGCGCACAGGATCACTGCCCTGCCCCGGACCTGTTTGGTTTCCTTCGTCGTACGGTGGATGAAAGTGACGCCCTGCGCCAGGTTGTTGCTGGTGTCCATGTCCACATGGCTGACGATGGCGTCGGTAATCAGTGTGCAGTTTCCGGTCTTCCGCGCATCTTTTACCGTCGTAAACGGGCTGCTGAAGTAGGAATAGGTCATGCATCCCCGTTCGCACGGACCACAGTAATGACAGGCCGCACGGCCATTATGAGGCTGAGTCAAGACAGCGGTACGGCCGATGGTAAGAGTTCGTCCAAACCTCTTTTTGATGCTGTCCCGCAGCCGTATCTCGCCGCAGCTCATTTTCATGGGTGGCAAAAACTGTCCATCGGGCAGCATTTCGTCTCTCTCAGCGGCACCGCTGATACCGACGTAGCGCTCGACAATGTCGTAAAAAGGCGCGAGGTCGGCGTAGGAGAACGGCCAATCGACGTCGTAGCCGTCACGGCTGGCGGCTTTGAAATCCACATCGCTCAGGCGATAGCTCTGCCGCCCCCACACTAACGATCTGCCTCCCAGGACCCGGAGCCGTTGCCAAGTGAATGGTTTGTCGGGTGGAGTGCTGTAGGGATTCTCGAGGTCATTCACGAACCACTCGTAGTTATATTCCATGCACGCGTAACACTGCCTCTGAATAGGCCGAGTTCGCATTACTTCGGGTGAGTGGTTACGGTACTTCAGCTGGAAAGCAGGCATGTGCTCGGTGAACTCTCTCGCGGTTACCGGACGGCCTGCTTCCACCAAAGCAACTTTCAAGCCTGCTTCGGAGAGCCGCTTTGCCGCCCAGCCACCGGTCGCGCCCGAGCCGACCACAATTGCGTCGTATGTCTGTTGCAGAACGTCTTGTGCCATGGAATGTCTAGGTGTGGGTCGTGCCCGGGTGCGTGCAGCCTTCATAGGGGCCGTTGATGGATTCTCCGTCCCAGCCAAGTTCCTTCTGACCGATTTCTGACCCGTAGTAGGCCATGGCAATCAGGGCTTTGAGCCACTCGAAACGCTGTTGCCCCAGGTCGGGAGTTGCCTTCCAACGAGTTTCATTCCACTCCGTCCAATGACTGGCTCGCTGCGGATAAGCCCACGGAGTCAGCAACCAGATCTGATCGTCAAGCGCGAGCGCCCGGAAATCTTTCCCAAACTGCCCTTGGCTTTCCTTGTTGATGAAGTCGAGCGCGGCGACGAATTGCCTTTGAAACTCAGCAGGCTGCACCGAAAGCAGCAGGTCGAGATAGCGATTGACGAGCGCTTCCTTCGCGCCTGGAGTGCCAGTGGCTGGGATGACCACGTCGCTGAGGGCGACCAAAGTCTCATTTTGGTGGTCATTGAGGAAAGCGGCTTTCCAGTTACGGTCGGTCAGGAAAAGTGACCCATCTTCGCCGCGAGCAGCTGGAGTCAGCCCAGAAGAAACTGCCTGCGCAAGCGAGAACGCCGGCCCCAAGGCCGATGCTGCAGTGGCAAAAACCGCTGCGCGAATCAGATCGCGCCGTTTGATCAGGGGATATGGCATTGCAGTGCTTCGTCCGAACGATTGACTTCTTGGCTCGAAATTTCCATTTCACGAAATGATAAATGCTAACCAGCGGTTCCTCAAGAATAATGCTAGACAACAGGCTAATCGAACCTTGGCGCTGTCACTGCGCAGCAATGGCAGTCCAAGCCGAGCCGTTGCGGGATGACTCTAGCACAGCGTTGACAAATCTAACTCCTTCGACTCCGTCCGAAATACCTGGAACGAGAAGCGAGTCCGGGTTCGGCGGTCGGTTTTCCCGCCTTGCGGTAATTTGTTCGGCCAGGTCGTTGTACAGTTGGGCGAACGCCTCCAAATATCCTTCCGGATGGCCGCTGGGGATGCGCGTGGCATGGGCGGCAGCACGGCCAGTGCCGGCACTGCCGCGTCGGATTGTACGTCGCGGCTCCCCTAAGGGCGCGAAACTCAATTCGTTGGGATCCTCCTGGCGCCATTCAAGCCCGGCTTTTTCCCCATATGCCTGCAGACGCAAATTGTTTTCATTTCCGGATGCAACCTGACTTGCCCAGAGCCCTCCCTTTGCTCCTTTCGAAAATCGCAGCATCACCTGAACGTTGTCGTCGAGACGCCTACCGGGTACGAACGTAGTTACATCGGCCGCTACTAGCTCGCAAGATAATCCGCTTACAAAGCATGCGAGATTGAACGCGTGTGTCCCAATATCGCCGAGCGATCCACCCGGCCCACTGCGGGCAGGATCGGTGCGCCACTCCGCCTGCTTTTGTCCAGTCTTTTCCAGTGGAGTAGACAACCAATCTTGTGCGTATTCAACCTGTATGAGCCTTATCGGTCCAAGCTCGCCGGCGAGCACCATTTCGCGAGCGTGCCGAACCATAGGGTGGCCTGTGTAGTTGTGGGTCAAGCCGAAAACCAGGCCTGTTCGCTTCACCGCCTCGGCCAAATCCAATGCGTCCCCCAGCGTAGTGGTTAACGGTTTATCGCAGATCACATGAATGCCAGCTTCGAGAAACGCCTTCGCCGGCGCGTGGTGTAAGTGGTTAGGGGTAACGATCGAGACGACTTCGACGCCGTCTGGCCGCTTTGATTCGGCCAAAGCCATTTCTTCGAAGCTGCCGTAAGCGCGCCGAATGTGCAGTTCGTCAGCCGCAGCTAAACTTCGTTCCGCATTTGAGGTCAACGAGGCCGCAACGAGCTCATAGCGGTCATCGAGTCGCGCAGCAATGCGATGAACAGCGCCGATAAACCCGCCGGGGCCGCCTCCAACCATGCCGAGGCGCAAGCGCCGGTTGTGGCTGTGAGCTGAAGACTCAATGGGCATCCGTACTTTCCTTTCGGTCTGCAAGACCCAGCATTCTGCGGTTCGCCTCAGCGTCCCCGCCCGATTTCGCGAAATCGTCGAACGCACCCTCCGCGGTCTCGATTATGTGACGCGAAATGAATGGCGCGCCTTCCTCGGCGCCTTGGTCACTGCTCTTAATGCAGCATTCCCATTCGAGAACTGCCCATCCTTCGAAATCGTACTGCGCGAGCTTTGAGAAAATGGCGGCGAAGTCAACCTGACCGTCACCGAGCGACCGGAAGCGTCCCGCACGTGAAATCCAGGCTTGGTAGCCGCCATAAACGCCTTGGCGGCCGCTCGGGCGAAACTCAGCGTCTTTCACATGGAACATTTTGATTCGCGCGTGATAGATATCAATGAAAGCCAGATAGTCGAGTTGCTGGAGCACGAAATGACTCGGGTCGAACAGGATATTGCAGCGTTTGTGTCCCCCAACGCGCTCCAAAAGCATCTCATAGGTTATGCCGTCATGGATATCTTCGCCCGGGTGTAATTCGAAACAGAGATTGACGCCAAGCTCGTCAAATGCGTCGAGAATAGGTCCCCACCGTTTTGCCAGCTCGTCGAATGCGCTGTCGATTAGGCCAGCCGGACGCTGGGGCCATGGATACACGTATGGCCACGCTAGCGCGCCCGAAAACGTCACATGAGCATTCAGTCCCAGATTTACGGAAGCCTTAGCTGCCAGCCGGAGTTGTTCGACAGCCCATGCTTGACGAGCGGAAGGATTCCCCCGAACAGAATCTGGAGCAAAACCGTCGAATGCCTCGTCATAGGCGGGATGAACGGCAACGAGTTGCCCTTGGAGGTGCGTCGAGAGTTCAGTCAGTTCCACCCGGTTCGAAGCGAGGGTGCCGCGTATTTCATCACAGTAGACGCGGCTTTCGGCGGCGCGCCTCAAATCGAACAGACGGACGTCCCAGCTGGGAATCTGTACTCCCTTATAGCCAAGTGCCGCAGCCCAACGCGAAATCCCATCCAGGCTGTTAAACGGGGCTACATCACTCGCAAACTGGGCAAGAAAGATGGCAGGACCTTTAATTGTTTTCACTGACTCAACTCCCGTCAGACACGTTCGTCGCCCCGGGGCCAAATATCTGCCCTACGATGCCGTGCGGCGGCCGTGCTCCGATAAGTGCAGCCGTGCTCTTGAGAGAAGGTGTCACCCTTGCAGTACAACTCTTGAAACCCAATCTTACCGGAATTCCTGTTGCCTCCCAGCGGACTTCACGAATCTGAAACGAGAAACGTCATCCCAAGCATCATAGGCTGAATACCTTGGCTTGTGTCTACAGGCACAAAATGAACTGGATTCCTGCACGGGTATGGGATTCCGTAGCATTAAGATTTTGACAATTATCGTCAGATTGTCAAAATAGACAAATAGACGACCACTGGCGCAATGTCGCAATGACAGACAGGCTCATTCAGGAAAACCACAGGCAACACAATTCGGGTCTGAACAAGAATCTGGATAAATGCGCATACTACGCGGCTTTCTGAAGAACGGGGAATTCGGTCTTGGTTGCGGCTAAGCGCTGCGCCTTGAGCAGCAGATAGTTCATGTCTCGATAGCCACGGCCGCGCCGGAGCAGAGCTTTGAT
>Ga0137418_10000077_pt1 | contig 65275 bp, 63 predicted proteins | sample CZODoug3_1_2_16f_FD_122242 | JGI IMG/M metagenome (GOLD analysis project Ga0137418, IMG submission 122242) | Vadose zone soil fungal communities from Angelo Coast Range Reserve, California, USA - CZODoug3_1_2_16fungal (Hybrid Assembly) | ecosystem: Environmental > Terrestrial > Soil > Vadose...
CACCGTGCCGGCACCAATCTGTATACCTAAACGGGCAATATTGCCGGCTGTGTTGCCTGGAAGAACGGCGCCCAGAATGCCCACAATGCCTTGGGCCAGCGATGCTTTCGCCGCTTGTTTCGCAGAGTGCTGCATGTAAATGTGAGACATCTCGTGGGCCATCACGCCCGCCAGTTCGGCTTCATTGTCGGCCGCCTGGATCGTACCCAGATTGATGAAAATAGGTCCGCCAGGCAGGGCAAAGGCATTGATATCCTTTTGTGGAATAATGTGGAATTGGTAAGGCCATGACTTGTCCGGTGGGATCACGGGGACCAGCTTCCTTCCCAATTGCTGGACGTACTGCGTAACTGGGTTTGAGTCGGGTAGCACAGGCATTTGCTTGTATACCTCGGCCAAGGCCTGCAATCCGGCTTGTTCCTGCTCCTGTTCGGTGATTCCAGAAGGGGAGCCGGGGTCGGGCAATTGCGGTTGCTGTTGAGCGGCTGCAGCCAGCCAACCTGGCTCAGCGATGAGCGCTGCCAATATCAGCGCCCAGACGCTTGCCTGAAGCGTGGGTTGTTTCATAAGAACCTGCCTTCCTGCCGCAATGCGCAAGGTCTTACTGGTCGAAGCTAACTGTCTAGAGCTGCTATTTTATGTTTCGAAGGTCGGGTACGTCCCAGCGCGGCGAGCGATCAGAGCCCCGATAAACATTGCGGTACCAGACACTCAGTCATTTTCCCAAGTCGCCCCGCTGCCAAAATACGATTCAGCACCTAAGAGCAACACCGTAGCTAGGTGCGCGATCCATGCGAATTGCGCTCGATGATTTCTGGCGTTTACACCAGCAATCGGGTGATGAGTGCAATCACGATTTCTCTCCAGCTACTATCGAGCTTTCCAGGCTCCGGTTAGCTAGCCGAATATCAAGAATATAGCGCTGTGTCATCGCGATGAATTCGCGAGCAGGTTCTGTGATTTCAATTCGGTTTGCATCAGAACTTTCCGTATCGTAAATAAGCTTGAACCGGATCCACGCCCTGAAGGATCGCTTTGCGCACGAGATTCTCTTTGCGCAGGACTCCCTCAGTCTCCTGCACGACTTCGGCAGCGATCGCCGCCGGGACGACCACGATTCCATCGCGGTCCGCAAGCACATAGTCCCCGGTGGACACCGTAACCTCGCCGATCCGGATCGCCGCGCCCAGCACAGTGACTGCCCACTTGCCGACTACATCCACGGGAGTGAAATATTTGCAGAACACCGGGAACCCCAAAGTCTCAATGAATGCCGAATCGCGGCACCCGCCATCCACGATATAACCTAGGATTTTCTTGTAGAGCAAGGTCTCGGAAGAGAGTTCTCCCATGTAAGCTAGAGTATGGTCATTGGGTTGGCAGACCAGCACGGTGTTCGCCGGGGAGCTGGATAAGAGTTCACACCACTTCAGCAAGCTCGCATGCGCGTCCAAAGAATCATCGCGCCTTCCCTCAATCGTAAATACTGGGCCAGCAAGCCTGTGGCTCAGATTCAGTGGGCGGATGTATTGCGGTAAGGTCTGCGCGGGAAAGCCCTTCGCCCTGAGCACGTCATAGACAGCACCGCTGTAGCAGGCCTGTAATCTTTCGGCGAGTGATGGCTGGTGTGTCATTCGGGCATCCGTTTACTTCTGCCGCAACTGGTCTTTGAACTTCACAGGGTCGCGATACTTCACGGTCTGCAAGTGTTCGCAGTACAGGACCAGTTCGCCCGGCATTTTAAAAACTTCGTACGATACCCTCACCATTCCCATCTCGGGGTATCGGGGCCATTTCTCAAGCTGAGTACGAATGGTGTAGATCGTGTCCCCCACGAAAACCGGTTTAATGAAGCGCAACTTGTCATACCCGTAACTGAAGGTATGAATGTTGTTGTGCGCCATGAGGCCAAGACCCATGCTGAACACCATGGCGCCCGCCACCAGGCGTCTTCCGAAGACACCTTCTTCTCTGGCGAAGACATCATCGGCTACGTAGGGATGCATGTCGAGCACCATCGCATTGAACAGCATGCTTTCGCCTTCGGAAATGGTGCGACGGATCGAACGCGCACGCTTGCCTACCTCGAAGTCCTCATACAACCAATCTTCTGCGTTCCAGATGGAGATTTCTTTGTGGGTGGACGGATCGGGATTTGGATTCTTCACCAGGTTCCTCCGCTTTTGTCCCTACGCAATTCGCCGTGCTGCAACGCGCTGTGTCGCATAACCTGGATTGAGCCATTCGATCAGGGCTGCATCCCGGATTTCGCCGCGCAGGCAGCGATTGATTTCGACTCCTGCGGATTCAAAGAAACGAACGAATCCGTCGAAGCGAGGGCGCACGTATGCCGTCTGCAAGGTTTGCAGGGTGCCGGAAAAGAAATCTTCCGACGCCGCGTTCACTGACCTGTCATTCCATGCTGCAAGGCTGGCGGGCTGGCCACCTTCGCGAAAATAAGTACCACGTTGGTGTTCGGGACTGACAAGCCATTTGGCATACGCGATGGCTTCTGATTGATGCGCACTGAGCTTGCTGACCGCAATCCCCGTGCCTCCTAGCATCGTCCCGGCACATCCACGCTGGCCGGCACCGGGAACATTGGTGAATTTCAATCGCACGGAATTGTTCACGCGCGAATAATTGGAGTAGCCGAAACCGTAGGGGCAGTAGACTGCGTCGGAACCACTGATCATAAAATCGTAAACTTGGATGGGGTTCCAGTCCACCGACTTGGGATGCACAACGGCGAGCAGCGCGTGAAGGCGATCAAGCACATCCGATGCGACGGAGTCTTCCACGAAGAGTTCACGCTCTTCAGGAATGGGATACCCGAGACTCGCGCTCAAGGTGAAAAAGAGACTGATCGCGTCGGTTGGGCATGCCGGCACCACTATCCATTTACCCGCTTTACGAGCTGTCGTCCCCAGTTCCAAAACGTCATCGAGGGTGTTGGGGACAGCGCGCGCGAGCGTTGCTAACAGATCGGGCCGGAAGGATGCGACCTGGGTCGCAGCATCAATGGGGAAAGCCCAAAGTCCGCCGCCGTACCAGTAAGATTCCCATGAAGCCCCCACCGAATCTGCCGCGAAGCGACGTTTTTCGGCTTCGCTGATCGACGGGGCGAGATCCACGAGTACCTCATGAGCTGCGGCGAATCCGACGAACGGGTGGTCGACGATGAGGAGATCGTAGCGGTCCAAGTATTGCTCAATCGGCGCTTCGCCAAACTCCCGGAGAGTTCGCCGATCCCAATGGATCTTGACCTCGGGATTGTGCTTTTCGTATTCGGGAACTCCTCCCACCAGGGGGGCGTAGCCGCGAGGGTGATCCCATGTGAGCCCTTTGAGCGTAATTTCCACGCTTACATGCTCCTTTCGAGGAAATTTTTCCATGTCAGGCGGATGGTTTCTTTTCAGCCAGCAAAATGTGCTCGCAATACAGGACTACCTCATCACGCTGGTTGAGCACTTCGCAGGCCTCTACGACGCGCCCCAGCCCTTTCCGCTTCGGGTCGTCTTGCTTGTCTTTGACCGTGACGCGAGTGCGCAGCGTGTCTCCGATGAAGACCGGTTTCGGAAACCGCAATTTGTCATATCCATACGTGAAAGCAACAGGATTGACGTGACCCGCGGTAAGTCCGATGCCAATGGCAAAGGTCATGGTGCCGTGCGCGATCCGTTGCCCAAAAGGTGTTCCCCGGGCGAACTCCGCGTCAACGTGATGTGGGAAGTAGTCTCCCGTGTGACCCGCATGAGTGACAATATCTGTCTCGGTGATGGTACGTCCCGAGGTGACTCGCTGCGCGCCGATTACGTAATCTTCGAAGTATTCTGTTCGCATCATCGCTGCACTGTGCTGGATGAGGGCTCCAGCCTCTTACCGCCGATGGTTGAGGAAAGCGTATGGGCAGCCAGACTCAAGGCGTCCTTGACCTGCGGCGGGCCGAGGCTGTCTCCAATCCGCGCCGGAAAAGGAACGGTCATGGCTGCGATTGCTTCTCCGTGTGGATTCAACACCGGATAGCTAATGTTGACCACTCCGTGAACCTGATAGCTGGCCAGCTCCTCGTAGCCGCGCTTTCGAATCTGGTTCAGGTGGCGGTCAAGGCCGATGGGGACAGGGTTTCGGGAGCGGAGACGCCAGGCTCCCAGTGCACGGGCGCGACCTTCGTCGCTCTGAAACGCGAGAATGACGTGCCCAGATCCCGTGTTGAGAAGATCAATGTTCGCTCCCAGGCGGACCGAAAAGCCCATGTTTCCCGGCGCATCCGACTGCGCAACGACAACCACTTCGGCATTATTGAGCATAGCGAGATGGCAGGACTGGCCGGTGTCGTTTGCCACCCGCTGCAGCAGCGAGCGTGCTTGAGTCACCAACCGCTGCAGCGGGTGGTGGTGATGGACAATTTCAAACAGTTTCAGCGTGAGCTGGTAGCTCTCGTCCGGGCCCGTCCTCGAGATGTAGCCTCTCTCTTCGAGACACACCAGCATGCGGAACACCTCGGTACCGGTGCGGCCTAGTCGACTGGCAATCTCACTGTGAGTGAGAGTGGCCGACGCCGACGCCAAAAGTTCGAGGATATCCAATCCTTTGTCGAGAGCTGGAGCCGCGTAGCGGACTCTCCGCGAAGTCAGTTGCTGCCGAATTTGTAACGCGCGTCGGGCAACCATAATCTGAAAGGTTCCTTAGCCTACTACGTTATTTTTCTAATGAAAATATTATTTTATGGGTAGAATTAGAAGGCGACGATTGCCAATGAGGGTAGCGCCGCATTCAGGAGTCCCGCCGTGAGTTCTTCGATAGTTCGCAGCGGTCCGATCGCAGAGAGGCCTCTCGACGGCCTCCTGGTACTGGACTTCAGCCAGTTTCTTTCCGGCTCGCTGGCCACACTCCGACTGGCGGATATGGGCGCCCGCGTGATCAAAATCGAGCGACCTGGAACTGGAGACTTGGGCCGCACGATTTACCTGAGTGACACCGACGTGCATGGCGAGAACACACTCTTTCACGCGATCAATCGCAACAAAGAGAGTTACGCGGCCGACCTGAAGAGTTCCTCTGACCTGAAAAAACTGCGTCAATTAATTGTGCGGGCCGATGTCATGGTGCAGAACTTCCGCCCCGGCGTCATGGAGAGGTTGGGGTTTGGCTACGACCATGTCTCGCAAATCAACAGTCGTTTGGTATACGGAATTGTATCGGGATATGGAAATGCCGAGGCATGGCGGGATCGCCCGGGCCAGGATCTACTGGCGCAAGCGCGTTCCGGAATCATGTGGCTGAGCGGCAACGACGGAGATCCTCCTACACCAATGGGTTTGGCTATCGCCGACATGTTGGCGGGACACAACCTCTGCGAGGGAATCCTGGCCTGTCTCGTGCGACGGGGCGTGACCGGTCGAGGTGGATTGGTGGAAACCAGTCTGATTGAGGCATTGCTGGACTTCCAATTCGAAGTGCTGACGACGCATTTCAATGACGGGCGACGGCCACCCCGACGAAGTGGATTTCGCAATGCGCACGCCTACCTGGCGGCGCCGTACGGAGTTTACGACACGGCGAATGGTTATCTTGCGCTGGCCATGACCCACCTTCCGACACTCGGCAAGTTGCTCGAGTTGCCTGCGCTTCAGGAAATTTCAAATCCCGCGGATGGCTTTCGCCGTCGCGACGAAATCAAGCAAATCATCGCCCAGCGGCTCAAAGGGCACACCACCGAGCATTGGCTCGAGATTCTGAATGCCGCGGACATCTGGTGCGCCGAGGTTCTGGATTGGCCCAAGCTCTGCGCAAGTAAAGCATTCGAGCAACTTGCCATGACACAAACACTCACGGACGGGAGAGGCATTGAGATCCTCACCACCCGTCTTCCGATTCGCCTGGATGGACGTCTGCTGACGAGCGAGGGGCTGGCTCCCAGGGTAGGACAACACAACGAAAGCATTCAGAAGGAGTTTGGACTTTAGTTCAACCCTGTAGACCCGGATCGTATGGTCGCGGAAGGGCTTTCTCTGATTCACCTCACCCCCGGCGTGCGTGATCGCCTGCAACGCTTCCACCCACTGCTGGAAGGTGGCGGAGAGCGTACAGACCGGCCAGTCACTCCCGAAGAGGACGCGGTCCCAGCCGAAGCTTGCGATTACATGTTCGACATACGGCCGCAGATCTTCCGCCCTCCATCTCTGGGGATCTGCAGATGCTACGAGGCCGGAGATTTTTGCAACAAACATTCGGAAACCCGGCCATCTCCGCGAGGTGAGCGCGCCAGGGAGCGAGCTTCTCTTCCTTGACCGGGGGCACTCCACAGTGGTCCAGGATGAAAACCACATCCGGGCATTTGGAAACTAAATTTTATCGCGATAGGAAGTTGGCGTGCGAGAACGCAGATATCGAACGAAAGTCCACAGCTCGAAAGCACAGCCAGGTTTCTGATGAAAGTCACGCCCAACCCGACGTCGTTGGGTTGGGTATGTAGAACACGACGAATGCCCTTTAACTTGGGATGACCAGTGATCTTGTCCAGATAGGACTTGAAGTCCTCGCTCTCCGGCCGGCCGCAAGCCACGATGCCTTCGAGGGGATTGTCAGGTTGGTCGGCAAAGCGCCAGCAGATGGCGGGTCTCGTCGAGCATGTCGCGCTCATGGACGTCAGCTTCCAAGTGCACGACTTCAGCGTGTGTGCAGTCCTTGGGCAGCTGTTGGATAGTCGGCGGCCATCCGGAAGGAGCGGTTTAGAAGCGAATCCAGCCAGGAGTAATGAAAAAGATTCAAATCTCAGAGATGCTGATGTGTGTCGACAATCTGCATAGGCATGACCGGCCGCAAACTCTAACGTCGACCTCGGGGGTGTCAAATCAATCGCAATGAAAAACCTCTTCCATGTTGGCCCACCACTCGCCCTGGGCCCGCGTGTCCAAGGGAGTCTGCATCGGCATCATCACGGCCCACCACTCCTGTGTCTTGGGATCGGCGGCCATTTTCGCCATGTCTGCCGCGTAGTCCGTACCGTGGTACTCAAAGTATCCGAAGAGGACGTCGTCTTTCAGGAAGATGGAATAATTCCGAATGTTGCAGCGTCGTATCATGGCGAGCACTTCCGGCCACACGGCCGCATGGTATTTCTTGTAGGCCTCGAGAGAGTCTGGCTTCACTCTGATTACAGACCCATAACGCGTCATGTCGTTGTCCTTTCACATTCGGTTCGAGAGCCCAAGAGTGACCTTTGCACTCGCCTATGGTGGCCTACTTGGTACTGTTCAATCACATCGCACTGGGACATGAAGCAATATGCCTCGAGCGCATCCCGCATCTGCAGCCGCATTTTGTGAACCCGCTCAGATAGGGAACGGCGGCTACGTAACCTGCCGGGTGCCTGGCTCCTCGTCTGACCTGAAAGGTGTGCGTCCGGCCGCATAGCAATTTTCATCCGCTGATCTCTTCTGGGCGGACAGATCGCTTTTCCGCTATCGAACGGTACTCGGCGAAGACCACCTGCAAGGTGCGCAAGTTGTCGCGTCCACCAGTCTCAGGCTCCGAGCCGCTCTCGACCGACCGCATGAGCGACGCCATCGGGCCCACAAACGCATCGGGAATCCACATGCTGTCGAGGCGAGCGGAGAACCAATAGCCGGGATTGCGCTTCGACATGAACTCCAATGTGTCGGGACGGCCAGTTGGGTAGTTGTACATCAAGCCGATGGTTCCTTTGATCACCCCTTCCGTACCCTCGAAACGAAAGATGGCATAGGGATCATCGTGCCAGGTAGTGTGGCAGACATCGATCAGCACTTGCAGGCCAGACTCGTACTCCCACGTGGTCAGCGTTTTAGTTTCGGCTTGCGTGGTTTCGCCCGGTGCCCGACTTCCACTGGTGAAAACATAAGCTGGGTCGCCCAGCAGATAGCGAAGGGAATCTATGTAGTGGATGCTGTGAAACATGATTTCCACATGTTTGCCCTGATAAATCCAGGGCCAGAGACTCCAGTCGGTCTTGCAGTGAACCTGAATGGCGCCGTAGGTGGCTGCACCCAGCCAGCCGTCCTCCATCAGAAGGCGTGCGCACCGGACGCCAGCGTCCCAGCGCATCTGTTGGTTGACAGCAATCTTTACCTTCGCGTGTTCCGCGAGTTCGACGCTGCGAACCGCTTTTGAATACTCGTCGGCAAGCGGCTTCTGACACAGCAGGTGCTTGCCGGCAGCTGTGGCCTTTTCGACGATCGCTACCTGCTCGGCGGGATAGACTGCTATGTCGACGATTTCGATCTCCGACTGACGCAGCAGCTCGTCGACACTCGCATAAACTCTCTCGATTCCATGTTCTTTGGCGGTACTCTCTGCCTTTTTGCGATCTCGATCCGTAATGCCGACGACTTTGAATCCAGCCTTCTTGTAGGCAGGCAGATGTGCATAGTTAACGATCCCGCCAGCGCCGACAATGCCGATCCCGTGATCCAAGCGCTGGGGTAATTTGGGTTTGTAATCGAGGTGCGGAAAGATGTCGGTCATTTGTGAAATCCTGATTGCCTAAGCAACGGCAAACTCTAGCAGCAACCAAGCACCATGAAAACAATTTTGTGTTTTGCCTGGCGGAGTGTGTTGCGCAAGAGTTTTACCTTGTGAAACCTTGCCCATTCGCCTGCAAACATCTTCCGTCGCGGGCTTGCACTCGCGCATCCCTTCAATTACGATCCGCCTTCTTCACGGTGAGTTACTTGGCAGCCCCTTTAGACGCGGGCTGGCGAGCAAAAGGCGGGGAGAAAAAATGAAACTGATCAGGTTTGGTGAGCCAGGCCGAGGGAGTCCTGGAGTCATCCTGGAGGACTCCACGCGTCTGGATGTCTCTGGTTTTACGCGAGACTATAACGAAACATTCTTGCCGATGACGGGCTCTCCCACCTGAAGATCCGGTTGAAGGACAATAGCGCTTCGGCACCGCGAGTTGCGCAGTCTGTGCGGCTAGGGTCATCGATCGCCCGTCCCAGCAAGATCGTCTGCATCGGCTGAACTTTCATGACCACGCCAAAGAAAGCAACATGGAGATCCCGAAAGAGCCGGTCTTAAGTTTTAAAGGCCACCACTTCTCTGGTCGTGCCGAACGATGATTTGATCATTCCGAAGAATGGATCCAAAGCGGATTGGGAAGTCGAGTTAGCGGTAGTGATCGAGAAGAATGCAGGCTACGTCGATCGCGAAGAGGCACTCGAATATGTGGCGGGCTACGTTCCACACAACCACTATTCCGAGCGTGTTTTTCAACTGGAGCGGGGCGGACAATGGGTCAAGGGAAAAAGCGCCGATACGTTTGCCCCTTTAGGGCCGTTCCTAGCGACCCGCGACGAGATCCCCGACACCGGTCAGCTACGTCAGCTAATTCATGACGTTGCTGCCCGGCGATGTCATCAGCATTACCTGAAAGCGGAGGATGTTGTGGAACTTGGGATTGACAAGCTAGGCGAATCAAGACAGACGGTGGTGGCGGGCAGCCCAGAACCGGAGACCTCGCTCATACGGCAAAGATGAGGCTCGGCAGAAGGGTTGTGCGTTCTGCTTTAAGATAGCGAAGTGTTCCAGCTTACCGAAGTCAAACGGCCGCGCTCCCTTCCGCTTTTTGCGTCAATTTTGCTGCTGACGGCCTGGCTGGCTGCTCAGGCGCCGCAACCCGCTAACACCAAGCCATCCCGAGTCAAGCCGGGCGAAGTCCACTTCGAGGATATCGCCCAACAGGCGGGACTAAACGCGCTCAATGTATACGGCGGGGACACTCACAAAGAATTCATCATCGAAACTACCGGCAATGGCGCCATCATTTTTGATTACGAAAATGACGGATGGCCTGATATTTATCTTCCGAATGGTTCGACGGTGGAGGGATTTCCCAAAGACAAGGCGCCGACCGGGCATCTGTATCGCAACAACCATGACGGAACGTTCACGGACGTCACCTCGCGTGCCGGCCTCGTGCACACAGGCTGGGGGCAAGGCGGATGCGTCGGTGACTACGATAACGACGGCCACCTCGACTTGCTGCTCACCTACTGGGGCCAGAACGCCCTGTATCGCAACAACGGGGATGGGACATTCACCGACGTGACGGACAAAGCCGGACTCAGGACCCTTGGGGACGAGTGGAGTACGGGGTGCAGCTTTGTCGACTACGACCGGGACGGCAAAGTCGACATTGTCTTGGTGCGCTACGTGGATTTCAGCTACGACTCTGTGCCCAGGCCGGGCCAGGGGCGCTGGTGTCAGTGGAAAGGGATCAACGTCATGTGCGGCCCGCGTGGGCTCAAGCCGGGCACCAACGCCCTCTATCACAACAACGGCGATGGTACGTTCACCGACGTCTCACAAAAGTCCGGCATTCTCAATTCGGCGGGATGTTACGGGTTTACTTCCCTGACCGCGGATTTCGATCACGATGGGTGGCCCGATATTTACGTTGCTTGCGACTCCACGGCCAGCCTTCTTTACCGTAACAATCATGACGGGACCTTCGCCGAGATTGGGAAAAAGGCAGGGGTGGCGTACAACGAAGACGGCTCAGAGCAGGCAGGCATGGGCCTTTCCGCCGACGATTTTACGCACAGCGGTTATCAAGACATCGTGAAAACCAATTTCAGCGACGACACTCCTACACTCTACCGGAATCGGGGGGACAACAATTTTGATGACATCACCTACGGCGCGAGCCTGGGCAAGATCAAGACGTGGCTCGGATGGGGAGTTCAGTTCTATGACTTCGATAATAGCGGTTGGCCCGGCATCCTGATCGCTAATGGCCACGTGTATCCAGAGGTAGATGGTAAAGCGCTGGGTACGAGTTATCGTGAGCCGAAGGTGGCCTATTACAACCTCCGCGACGGGACATTCGCCAACATCACCGCGGAGGCGGGCTCGGTTCTTAGCGAACCCCACTCCGGTCGCGGGATGGCTCTTGGCGATCTATTCAACGATGGTCGCCAAGAGGCGCTGGTGAACAACATGAACGAAAGGCCGTCGCTGTACTACAACACGTCGCCGATGGCGAATTGGATCAGCCTGCAACTGGTGGGCGTGAAATCGAATCGCGCAGCTTTGGGCGCTGTGGTAATTCTGGAACAGGGCAGCGACAAGCGCGAGAGGGAAGTGCGCAGCGGAGATGGCTTCATCTCGCAAAGTGACCTTCGGCTGCATTTCGGGCTCGGCAACTCTTCCAAGGCGGAGAAAGTCGTAATTCGCTGGCCGAGCGGGCTGGTCGAGACGCTCTCTGATCTTCCCGCAAACCAGTATTACGTGGTGCGCGAAGGCAGCGGCGTTGACAAGAGCAAAACTCGTGGAGTCAGTTCAGTGCGCATCGAGCGGCCGAGGACGAACGGTAAATAGCGCCTCTGGACGGTTGAGCACATCTACGTTGCATTGCCGACGGAGATGACCGTGATTGCGACCACCAGGACTCCGACTCCCATCCAGTTGTAGAGCAAGGCCTGGCGACTCGCCCCCTTCCATTCCCCGGTGACAGCACCCCAGAACAGGGCCGCAATGATGTCGATGGTCATAAAAATTGGCCAACCCACCACCCCGCCAAGTGTGCCCAGTGAGGTTGCGCCCACCCCGTAAATAACAGTTCCACCGAACCAGAGCAGTCCCATCGAAGTGCCGAGCGGCCAGTTCGCGAATGGATTTCCTTCCCGGAATACGCCCCATGTACGGTTCTTGGTGAGCAGATACACGCAGTAGATGAAATTGGCGACAAAGCCGCCGGTTACGGTAAGCGCCCAGATCGGATTGGCTGCCATCCCACTGCTGGCTCCGAACTGGAGTGCGCGCAACCGCAACTCATCACCGAAGACGAAACTAAAGTTCAACATCGAGGAGAAAATTCCGGACAAAATACATAGGATCAGTCCGAAAGTGAAGCCGGAACGCACACCAGCGGTGGTTCCCAAATCGCGCTCACGAACGCGTCCGGCAAGCGCAAGGATGACAAGTCCCAGAAGCATGACGAGAGTGCCGGCGATGAGACCCAACCCTCGCCGCGCCAGAAGTTGCTCCGAATGGAGAAGTGCCAGCGGAAGCAGCGAGCCAAAAGAAGCTGTGATGCCCAGAATCAAAGCGAATCCAAGCCCCATTCCTACGCGGCTGATCCCGAGCCCGAACAACGTGGCGCCTACGCCCCACAGCAATCCAAATAAAAGTACCTTGATGAGTGTGGACGGTGACGCTCCCATGTAAACTGCAGTGACATTCGGCACGGTTGCAGACGTAAGAATCCACGGAAACACGAGCAAGCCAGTGGCTGCAAAGACCAACCAACTGTTTTCCCACCGCCAACCGGTCATCCGCTTGATGGGTGCTGCGAAGCTTCCATTAAGAATGCCGCCAAGAACGACCACCGCAAGTCCCGATACAACATTTCCACTCATGGGGTCTCCATCGCTTCAACCACTCGACGCCGTCAATCAGCAAAGAGTGAGCGGAGAAAATGACCCATCCCCGCTCCACAGGTCAAGGAAAATCATCGTCCGATGGAGAGTTGACGCAAGATTTCCAACACCGTGCGGCTGCTGGCTCACAAATCAGCACACCAGGAAGATGGGCGTTTCATTGACAGACAGGGGTACATTTTGTAGAGTCACGACGCTTTCAAAGGTCCAGCGCTGCCGAGGATGCCACGTTGATCATCAAGTCCATTGAAGTGCGAGTCTGCCGAAACCGCTCCGAAGCTATGGCAGATAGCGAGATGCGGGCAGGCGGCAAGTCGAACTTCGATTTCCTGGTCATCTCAATGAAAACCGATGCCGGCGTGGAAGGTCACTCCTTCGGATTTGCAGGTCGCGGCGCGGAGATGGCAGGATCCATCGCTGCCTCAGCGCTGAAGCCATTTTTCGAAGGGAAGGATCCACTGTTTCGCGAAAAGCACTGGCAGGATTTTCGCACCTATGATCGCTGGTGGAATCACGTTCCCATTTATTCCTACGGGCCGTTTGACATCTGCCTGTGGGATATCGCGGGCCAGATTTCCGGCTTGCCACTCTACACACTCCTCGGTGCTTACCGGAAGAAAGTTCCGGTTTACGCCAGCTCATTTGTGCTGAACTCACCGGAAGATTATGCGAAGCAGGCGCTGGAAGTGAAGGCACGCGGCTGGCACGCCTACAAATTGCACCCTCCTGGCAAAGTGGATCTTGATCTCGCCGCTTATCGCGCCTGCCGGGAGGCCGTCGGCCCACACTTCAAGTTGATGGCGGACCCGGTTGCAGCGTACTCATACGAAGAGGCCCTTCGCGTCGGTCGTGAACTCGAGCGATTGACTTTTTACTGGCTGGAGGAACCACTCCCAGACGTCAACTACCACGGCTTGAAGAAACTCGCTGCAAAGCTCGACATTCCTGTCTGTGGCACAGAGGTTCTCGCCGGTTCACACTACTCCACGGCACAATATATTTCCGATGCTGTTGTTGACATCGTGCGAACGGATGTCTCCTGGAAGGGTGGCGTTACACCCGTCATGAAGACTGCCCACCTGGCGGAATCTTTCGGAGTGCGGTGCGAACTGCACACCACGATCTATCATGCCCTTGAGATTGTAAATCTGCACTGCTGCGCTGCCATCTCGAATTGTGAGTTCCTGGAACTGCTCTACCCCGTCTCGTACATGAACTTTGGCATGAAGCGCGCCATTGACATCGATTCGGATGGCTATGCCCACCCGCCCGAAACTCCCGGCATCGGGGTCGATTGGGACTGGGATTTCATAGACAACTGCACCATCAAGGTCATGTAGTGGAAACAGCGCCCCGGTGATGAGACTGTCGACTTGCGTGGGATGGATGTCGGGACGAGCAATCGCGCGAGGGGCTGGGTCCATCGTCGGAACGCTGTTGCTTCTGATCCTCCCGAACTCAAACGGCGGCGTGCTGGGAACAACCGCATCAGCACAGCAAAGTTCCAATGCAGATGCTGGCTACGTGGGGTCGCGAGTCTGTGCGAAATGTCACCCAAGCATCTACGAATCTTTCTTGCGCACGGACATGGGCCGCTCGATGTCGCAAATTACGCCTGCGCTTCTGGAGCAAATACCGTCATCCGCAAGTGTTTTTGATCCCAAGCTCAATCGCCATTTCGAGATCTACGCCCGCGATGGCAATCTCTACCAGAGCGAGTACGCAACTTCAGCTGCCGGAAAAGACGTTTTTCGCGAAACGCGCAAGCTGGAATGGATCATTGGCTCGGGCGCGAACGGCAGGGGCGCAATCGTGAAAGAGGGCGACTATCTCTTCGAAGCCCCACTTTCGTTCTATACAAAGCCGCACCGGTGGGCACTCTCTCCGGGCTACGAATTCGGTGATTACGGTTTCGATCGGCCGATTCTCCCGGCTTGCATCGCCTGCCATAGTGGGCAACCTCGTTTCATCCTGGATGGGAATGGCCGTTTTAAAGAACCGGCCTTTGCGGAGCTTGCCATTGGTTGCGAGAACTGTCATGGTCCGGGCGAAGCGCATGTCGCCTCAGAGCAGATGGGGTCTGTGCCCGGCTCGATCACAAATCCCGGCAATCTGTCCCCCTGGTTGGCGGACAACATCTGCATGTCCTGCCACCAAAGTGGAGATGCGCGCATACTGCAGCCGGGAAAGACGTATCGCGATTTTCGTCCCGGTACTGAACTGGATGACACGCTCAGCATTTTCCTGGTTCCATTTAGCCGTCAGTCGGCACCCAAAGACGATCTACTAGAGCACTATCTCTCCATGCGCCTCAGCACGTGTTACCAAAGGAGCGGTGGACGCCTGGGTTGCATCAGCTGCCACGATCCACATGTACAGCCCTCTCAGCAGGAAGCTCCGGAATACTTTCGCAAGAAGTGCCTGGCCTGCCACACCGAGAAAAGCTGTGCCGTGCCGCTGGCTTTGCGACTGCACAAGGCGCCGCCCGATGACTGCGCGGGTTGTCACATGCCCAAGCGGGACGTAACGGTCATCTCCCATTCCGTATTGACCAACCATCGCATCGTTGCGGAAGCCGAAGAACCATTCCCCGAAGTGGCATTTCGCATGACGACTCCTCAGCTTCCTGATCTGGTTCATCTCAGCGCGAATCCCGCCAAGCAGGGTGCACCACCGCCGCTCATCCGGTTACAGGCCTACGCGCAAGTCCTCCTGTCGCATCCGGAATACCGGAAGAGTTACTGGTCGCTCGCACAACAGCTCAAAGCCACTGATGCTGACAATGTGTATGTACTGGAAGCGCTGGCGGATGAGGCGGTGCAGAAACACAACGCCGAAGATTCGTTACTGGCGATTCGATACCTTCAGGCTGCCATCGCTCATGGGGCGACGAACCCCGTGGACTTCGAAGAACTCGCAGAGTTGTTGGTCGCGGCCAACCGTCCGTCTGAGGCGATCATTGTGTTGCGGCAGGGAATGCATCTGGATCCGCACGATGCCGCACTCTATCGACTAAGCACGAAGCTATACTTCGCACAAAACAAAATTCAAGACGCTTGCGAAGTGGCGGCCAAGGGAACGCAGAACTTCCCGCAGGACGAAGCGCTCCGAAGTGTCATGAGCCGGTGTGACACCCCACCGGCGAGGTGAGCAAACGATCTCGGAAGGGGTTGCACGACGGTCAGATCCGAGCTGAAACAATCCTCTTCGTCCGACGACCGCTTGCCGCCGCCCCTGAGGCCGGCTGCGAAAATCCCATCCCCGCCGAAATGGCTCGGGCTGCTGATGTGACTGCTCCGGCGAGCGCACCCACCACGTTAGGACTGACTCTGGTTACAGGTCCAGAGACACTTGCCGCGGCGACTGGTTCCCCATCGGAATTGAGAATTGGGGCGCTGACGCAGCGAGCTCCCTGAACAGCTTCTTCGTCGTCCACCGCGTAGCCTTGCCGCCGGATCTTCTCGAGTTCCTGGCGAAACTGCACCAGGTTCCCGATGGTTCTTGGGGTCGCAGGCTGGAATGCAATTGAGCTCAAGATATTTTCTCGTGTTTCTGCGGGGAGAAATGCAGCCAAGGCCTTGCCCAACGCGGTGACGTGCACGGACCTGCGAGTACCGACCCGCGATGAGAGCCTGAATTCGTGAGGGCTCTCGATCACATCCACGTACAGTACGGTTCCTTGATCGAGAACTGCCAGGTTGACGGTCTCCTGGGTCGACTTCCACAACTCCCACAGGATCGGGCGGGCAACGGCTTGAAGTGTCGCCTCATGTTTGCCTCGTGCTGACAATTGCGACAGGCGCGGTCCGATCAGGTACGCACCTGCTTCGGTACGGATGAGATAGCGTTCGCGTTCCAAGTGTTTCAGAAAGCGATGGGCGGTGCTCTTGTGGATACCGGTCCGATCGCAAATGGCCTTCAACCCCAACCCAGCCGAAGAGCCCTGTAGGGCTTCGAGAATCCGCAAGACTTTCGAGATCACACCGACAGACGTTGCACTCTGATTCAGTTTTGCGACTCCTGGCATAGTGCGCCTCATAAGACGTGCAGGTCTCCGCCCACGATTTTCAAGACTGTCTTGATACATCTCCGTGGTGAGATACCGTTTCAATAGGCAGGACGATAGCATGGATTTACGCCATGACGCTAGCTATCTGTTTCACATAGTGAAACACAATTCGTAATAATGAAAATTTTTGATTGACAACATTTGAAAAGCAATGCTAGAAGCTTCTGCAGCGTGGGGTTTTCTTTGCGGCCTTTGTGTGGCCGGCTATCCATTAAGAAAAAACGCGACTGCTGAACGCTGTGGGGCCGCCGCCGGAAACCAAGCGCCAGCTCGTGTGAGGGAGGATCTACCATGACAGGCCAGGCTTCCGACAGGTATGAGCGGTGGATTGTGGTGTTGACACTGATGTTCGTGGGGGCATGCGTGTTTGCGGCGTCCGCTTCGTCCGCCTGGGCCCAGGCGACAGCAGCCGTCAATGGAACGGTTCGCGACACGGCGGGCGCCGTCATCACCGAGGCCACCGTCGTGTTGCACAACCGCGACACAAACCTGGACCGGACGGCGGTTACCAACGGCGTTGGTTCTTATGTCATGCCAAACGTACTGCCGGGGAACTACGATTTGAAGGTGAACAGGAGCGGTTTCGGTCCGGCAGTGAAGTCGGGAATTGGCCTACTTGTAAATCAAACCGCAACCTATGACTTCATCCTCAAGGCCGGAGCAGTCAATGAAGTCGTTGAAGTGAAGGATAACCCGATCGCTCTGGAAACGTCGACCTCTGAGTTGGGCGTTGCCGTAGTGAAGGAGCAGGTCAATGATTTGCCCCTAAACGGGCGAAACTTCACCCAGTTGCTCAATCTGACCCCGGGTGTGAGCACCGTCAACGTCTCACAGAACTCCGCCACGAGCGGAGGTGTCTGGTCGAATCCCGTGGGTACGTTCTCTTACCCGTCGGTGAATGGCCAGTCGAACCGCAGCAATCTGTTCTTGCTGGACGGTGTCAACAACGAAGGATCATTCGGCAGCACTTATGCAGTGCCTCCAATTGTCGACGACATTCAGGAGTTCAAAGTTCAATCGCACAATGACGACGCATCCTTTGGAGGGGTGCTGGGCGGAGTCATCAACGTGGTTACCAAATCCGGGACAGCTCAGTTCCACGGGTCAGCATGGGAGTTTTTGCGAAACAAGGCGCTCGACGCCAGACTGATTTATCCGCTGCTCCCGACGAGCCAGCAGACTCTGCCCGCCAACCAACCTGGGTTCCAGCAAAATCAGTTTGGCGCTACTTTTGGTGGCCCGCTTCCCATTCCCGGCGAACATCAGAAGAAAACATTTTTCTTTCTCAGCTACGAAGGCTTTCGAAACCACACGGGTGCTTCCAACCTCTACAACACGCCCACCACAGCGCAGCTGGCTGGCGATTTAACGGGAATAGCCGGACAAATTTACAACCCGTATAGTGGGCAGGCGTTCATGTGCGATGGCAGCGGCAACCCGCTGCCGGCACCCAACAATACTCAGGCCCCCGGCACGCCTTGCAACAAAATCCCTTCGACCATGATTGACCCGAACATGGTCAATTACTCAACAACATTGTTCCCGGCGCCAAACCTCGCGGGGAGCCCGCAGTTTAACGGGCTGGATACTGCCAAGAACATCACGCGTCAAGACGAAGGCGGGGTTCGTCTGGACCACCAGTTCAACCAGCAGAATTACGTCTGGGCGCGCTACACCAGCTTCCGGCAGCCGGTCACGGGATCGGGCGGCTTTGTAGGGCTCCTGCACAATCAGGTAACCAGCGGTTACAACGTGGCTGCAAACTACACACACTTGTTTTCGGGAAGCACATTGGCAGAATTCCATTTTGGACGTACCGATGTGAACATAAACCAAGGCTCCCAGTTTGCGAATGCCCCGCCGTCGTTTGGCACTGACGTAGGTTTTTCGCCCAACTTTGCGGGAAACTTCAGAGGCGGTGTTGTGATGATTCCAGATGTGGTGATCCAGGGATACATCGGGAATCCGAATCCCAGCGCTCACGGTGCGGCTCAAGTCGATAACACTCGGGTATCGAATATCTGGGAATATGGCGGTGATGTTACAAAGACGATCGGACGCCATACCTTTAAGGCGGGAGTAAACTTTGCCAGCAACAACGCCAATGCACTGTATCTGAACTCGAACGTCCAGTTCGCGGCAGCAAATACCGCTAGCCCTGCGTTGTCTGGGGGCAATGCCCTGGCATCGTTCCTGCTGGGAATTCCGACAAGTGCTGGACGCCGAAATGTGGTCGAAACCGAACATGGCGGATGGGTCGATGGATTTTACGCCATGGATCAGTGGAAGGTGACCAACAAGCTGAGTGTGAATCTTGGCCTCCGGTACGACCTCACATTGATTCCGATCTATGGAGACAACAAAAACGCAAACAACTTTGTAGGCGACATGAACTTCCGGGACGGAACCTACATTCTGGCTCGCAACGCCCCGTCCTGTGACCAGACCAATGCCGCTCCGTGCATCCCTGGCGGCACTCTCCCCGACCACGTGATTGTGACCCCTCTCGGAGGTACAGCGATTTACCATACCGATAAGAGCAACATCCAGCCGAGAATCGGTGTCGCGTATCAATTGCTGCCGAACACCGTGCTGCGTGCCGGTTACGGAAGATTCTATGACAACTGGGCAGCGATCACTCAAACTGCACAAAACTATGAAGGGACCTGGCCAAGCCTGGATCAGCTGGGAGCCAGCAATATGAATCCGGTGAGCGCTCCGCCGACCAGGGTGGCAGAAGATCCTTTCGCCCTTGGCAGCGCAAGCCCTGTCACGGGCGCCACCCCGTTTAACCAATCGACCTGGTTTGCGGATCCGTATTTGAAAAGGCCTTATTCCGATTCGTGGAACTTCGGAGTCCAGCAGCAGCTAACTTCCAACGCTGTGCTGACGGCCAACTATGTCGGGTCGGTTGGCCGGCGACTGGACATCGGCGGAGCGTACAACGTGGCTATGGTCGCGGGTGGAAATGCCAATAAGGCCTGTACGCCCTACGACCCTGCGAACGCGACGGCAACCAACTGCGGAGCGCCCTTTCCTTACATCGGCCCAACCGCCTATGATCGAAGCACAGGGAAGAGCAACTACAACGCGCTGCAGGTGTCCTTGAACGGAAAGCAACAACACGGCCTCACCTACTTGATTTCTTACACCTGGTCGAAGAGCCTGGATCTCGGCTGTACTGGTTGGTATGGGGTGGAAGGCTGTTCTACTCAAGACCCCTACAATCTGCAGGCGGACAAGGGTCCTGCCGCTACCGACCTGCCGCACATCTTCTCCGCCGCATGGGTATATGCATTGCCTTTCGGCAAAGGCGGCGCATGGTCGTCCGACAATCGCGTTGTGAATGCGTTAATTGGAGGCTGGAATCTGAATGGCGTTCTCTCTTTCAGTTCGGGAACTCCTTTTGACGTGGGGAGTGGCAAAGACATTGCTGAGACCGGCAACTACAACTATGGCAATGGATACGGATACGAGCGAGCTAATGTAGTGGGCAGCTTTTATCCCAGTAGCAAGGGACCCGGCGAGTGGATTAACATTGCCTCTTTTCAAACGCCCACAAAGGACACATTTGGAAACTTAGGCCGCGATTCGCTGCGCTCCGATTGGAACAAGAACTTGGATCTATCGCTCTTCCGCCAATTTCCATTCACGGAACGATTCCGCATGGAATTCCGGTTCGAGATGTTCAATGCGACTAACACGCCCGTTTGGGCAATTCCGGTATCAAGCCTTGAGAACTCCAACTTCGGGAAGGTCACGCACGCGGCCAACGTTCCTCGACAGTTGCAGTTCGGGCTCAAGCTTTACTTCTGAGTGCTAGCAACGACTGCAGTCACAGCGGGATCGCACTAGGGCGGGCGCTCGACAAGAAAAGGCAAGCGCCCACCCAGCGATCCCCGAATTCGTTGCGTGCCCTTTGAAACGGCGATCTGTCAGATTCAGGAGGGGCAAGTTGGCGGGTGATCGAAATGACTACAAGCCCGAAGGCCATTGCAGATGTTGGCGGCTAGGACAGAACGAGGTCGACCTGGAAAGTGTTCGCCTTTGAACCTGATTGTTCTTCTAACACTGGCGGGTACGATCGCTGTAGCTACACAGAGCGCTGCGCTGGGTCAAGGAGTGCCAGCGGCGCATAAACACACCTTGCCTAAGACCTGTCTGGAGCAAACTCACACTTCCGAAAAGATCGTGGCGCTTCTGGGCAGCGTTCACGACCATCCTACGGCAGGAGCCTATAACACGTTGGGCGTCATGTACGCCCAGCAAGGTCGCGTGTCATGCGCCATCCGCGCCTTCGAGTTCTCTTTCCAGTTGGAATCCCAGAACTGGGAGGCCCACTACAACCTGGCTCTTACGCTTCTTAGAAGAGGGGATCGATCGCGATCCACGCGAGAACTGCACACTGCAATTCGGCAGAAGCCGGACTCCGTCAGCTCCCATTTCGCTCTAGGAAGTATTTTTGAAGACGAGAAGAAGCTGGGCGAAGCAGAGGAACAATTTCGCTCTACCCTAACACTCGATCCACACTTCGCCGCCGGTGCGATCCGTCTCAGCCAAGTATTGATCGCGGAAGGGAAGCAGCGCTCCGCGGTCGCGTGCCTGGAAGACGCCATTCAGCAAGCGCCACCCGCCGAGCAGGCTGGGTCGCTGCAGGCGGCGCTGGGTCTTGCTTATGCAGAAAATGATGAGATGGAAAAGGGGCTGGCGACCTTGAAGGATCTCGTCGCCTCAAAACCCGATTTCGCGGGCGCCCATTTCAATTTGGGATTGCTCTACGTGCGGAGAGGCCAGCCCACAGACCAAGAAGCTGGGGTCAGTGAGTTTGGCGAAACGCTGCGGGTCGATAACAGCATGGATGCTGCCCGAATCGCTCTTGGACGGGTATTGATCGCTTTGCAGAAATATTCCGACGCCACGCCGGTTCTCCTGGAGTACACCCGTCGCGAACCGAAGGATGCTCAGGGTTTCTACGAGCTGGGCATGGCATATCAGGGACTCAAGAAATCGGATGCCGCGATAGCTGCCTTCCAACGTGCCGTCGGGTTGGACCCGCAAGACGCCGCAATCCACTTCAATCTCGGGATGCTGCTGGCAGCCAAGGGACAAACGGACGCGGCCATCCGGCAGTTGGAAGCTGCTGAGCGTATCACTCCCTCTGCCCTAGAGGCCCACAGAGAGCTGGCTTTGCTACTGGAAAAGACCGGCAACAAAGAACGCGCTCGCGCCGAGCGAGCCAAGCTAACCGCCTTGAAATCGAGTAGTGACAAAGACAAGACCATTGCAAGCTTGAATGAGGATGCGAACCGGAATCTTTTGTCCGGCAATGCGAAGGCAGCCGCTGAAAATTATCGGAAGGCTCTGCAGCTAAACCCTCGCGATGCCAAGCTCCGCTACAATTTGGCGCTTGCTTTGGACAGGCTGGGCGACCTTCCTTCAGAAAGGGAAGAGCTGGAAAGAGCGGTCGGGTTGGATCCGAAGGTCGCGGTTGCGCACAATCAGCTGGGATTGCTTGCCTTGCGCGCTGGTAAACAAGCCGAGGCGGAGAAACGCTTCCAGGCAGCCTTGGCGGCAGATCCTACATTCGCCGAAGCGCAGAGCAATCTGGGTGTGCTTTGCAGCCAGCAGGGCAAGAATGCAGAAGCTGCATCGCTGTTTCAGCGGGCCATCCAGAACGATTCCAAGTACAGCAAGGCTTACGTCAACTTCGGATTACTTCTGGCGCAACAGGGGGCGCTCTCGGAAGCAGAAAAGCAATTTCGCATGGCCATCGAAGTCGATGCCGAAGACGCGGACGCGTACGCTGCCTTGGGCATGCTCCAGGCTAAGACCGGGCGTGGAGCCGACGGCGTCAAGAGCTTCCAAAAGGCGGTGGTACTCGAGCCCGCCTCGGCGCAGGCCCACCTCAACTTGGGCATTGCACTCGTAGATCAATTCGAACGCCCAGCCGGATTCCGGGAGTTTTCCGAAGCAGCCCGACTGGATCCCGCACTTGCTGCCGCGCACTACAATCTCGGCCGATTCTTTTTTGAGACCGGCAAGTACGAAGACGCGGGTCGGGAACTTGAAATTGCCATTCGCTTACAGCCGGAGTATGTCGGTGCGCTCTATTTTCTCGCTCTCACCGCAAAACAGGAGAACCAACAGGAACGGTCAACGGAACTCCTGCAGCGAGTTGTGACGCTGCAACCTGACAATGCAGACGCGCAATATCTTCTCGGGCAGAATCTGGACCATTCGGGTGAGAAAGCTGCCGCAATCCAGCACTGGAAGGCTGCGGTTCTGGCCGACCCGAACCATTCCCAGGCTCTTTACAATCTGGCCAAGTCTTTGAACAAAATTCATGACCCCGACACGAAGCAGTATCAGGATCGCTTCGACGGGCTACAAAAAAGCCAGCAGATCGCCGATCGGGTTTCGGAGTTGGGAAACTTCGCGCTGGAGGCGGCGAACGCGCAGAACTGGCCTCAGGCGCTGGAGCAGATGCATGAGGCCATACAGCTTTGCGGTAACTGTGCGCAGAGCGCCCACCTGCACAAGAATCTCGGATTGTTCTACCGGCGGACTGGAAGCATTGACGAGGCGAAGAAGGAATTGCGTACTGCTTTACAGCTGGCGCCCAACGACGCCGACGCAGAGAACGCGCTAGCTGCGCTTGAGCGCAAACGTGAGGAGCAGGTCAAGTAGAGTTCGAGCTTGATTCGGAACGTGGAGGTTTTTTGGCAGGGAATTCACACTCTTTTCGGCTCGATGGCAAACTGGCTGTGGTGACGGGAGCCGGGAGCGGCATCGGCCGCGCAGTGGCCTTAAGATTTGCAAGCAGCGGAGCCTGCGTCCGCCTGCTCGACATCGACGAAAAGGCTGCCCAAGAAGTGGTCTCAGAGATCCTTGCGGTGGGTGGCAGTGCAAAAGCCTATGTCTGCGATGTGTCCCAACAACAAAGCGTGAACTCTACCTTCAACGAAATATCGCAGGATGGCCATGTCCACATCCTGGTAAACAACGCGGGTATCTCGCACGTTGGTAATTTGGAAAGTACGTCAGAACAAGATTTCGATAGAGTGTTCTCGGTCAATGTAAAGGGCATTTACAACTGCATGCGCGCTTCCCTGGCCCACATGAAGGCCAACGGTGGGGGCACGATCTTGAATATGGCATCCATCGCTGGCACAGCGGGTCTTGCGGATCGCTTTCCATATTCGATGAGCAAGGGCGCTGTGGTCGCGATGACGTACTCGGTCGCGAAGGATTATCTGATGCATAACATTCGTTGCAATTGCATTTCACCGGCGCGAGTCCATACTCCTTTTGTCGACGGCTTTCTGCGCCGCAATTACCCCGGCAAAGAACAGGAAATGTTTCAGAAGTTGGAGAAGTCGCAACCCATTGGAAGGATGGCACAGCCGGAAGAGATCGCTGCGCTCGCTCTATATCTGTGCTCCGATGAAGCGTCCTTTATCACAGGCTCGGATTACCCTATTGACGGAGGTTTCTTGAACCTTCGCGGCTGAGGCTTGAGTACTCCTGGTATGTCTCAAGTATTGGGCGCCCTTCGCATGGATCTTCAACTCAAAGAAAAAATTGTTCTGATAACAGGTGGCGCGAAGTGCATCGGTGCGGCCATCACCAAGACCTGCGTCCAGGAAGGCGCGGCTGCGGTGAGGAGATTGCGGCAACGGTGGCCTTTCTCATCTCAGCGAAGGCAAGCCACATCACGGGCCAGCGCTCGTTGGTGGACGGCGGGTATGTGCATTTAGATCGCGCTTTTACGTGACAGGAGGGCCATGAACAAACCGTCCGTGCCGATAACAGAGCGCCGCTACGCTTTGCCGCTGATCCTGGTCACCAGCCTGTTTTTTCTGTGGGCTTTCGGGGTCAACCTGAACGACATCCTGATTCCCCACCTGAAGAAGGCGTTTCACCTCACGGACTTCCGATCCTCATTGATCCAGACGGCATTTTTCGGAGGGTACTTCCTGGCTGCTCTTCCGGCGGGTTGGCTGATGGAGAAAATAGGTTACAAACGGGGAATCCTGGTCGGTTTGCTGACTTGTGCCGCCGGTGCTTTGTTGTTCGTTCCAGCAGCGTCGGTGAGGCTGTACGGGTTTTTCTTGTTTGCTCTCTTTGTCATGGCGTGTGGGCAGGGAGTTCTGGAAGTGGCCGCGAATCCCTACGTGACGATTCTCGGCCCTCCCGAGAGCTCCGAGCGTCGCTTGAACCTTGCGCAATCTTTTAACTCGGTGGGCGCGCTCGTTACTCCGATCGTGGGTGCCGCCTTCATCCTCTCGGGAGTGGAATATTCTCGCGCACAGTTGGCCGCCATGACTCCCGCCCAATTGCGAGCGTACGAGATAGCCGAAGCGGCGACCGTCAAGTTGCCTTACCTAGTCATCGCGGGGCTCTTCCTCGCCGTAGCCATACTCATCTTCTTGTCTCAGTTGCCGGAGGTCCGCGAGGAGGATGGCAATGAAGAGCCACCGGGAGAAGCGAGGGGTCTGCGGGGGTTGTGGCCGTATAAGCACCTACTGAAAGGTGTTTTGGCACAGTTCTTCTACGTGGGTGCCCAGGTGGGAGTCGCGAGCTTTGTCATCCGTTTCGCGCAATACAGCGTGCTGGGATTACCCGAAAAACAAGCTGCGAACTATTTAAAGCTGCACCTCTTGGGATTCATGATTGGCAGGTTCGCTGGCTCCGCCATCATGAAGCATGTGGCGGCGTCCCGCCTGCTTTCTCTCTTCGGCGTGTCGGCCTTGACGTGCCTCGCAGTCGTTCTGCTGGGCACCGGGGTGGCGCCCATGTGGGCACTGGTACTGCTCGGTTTTTTTCATTCGATCATGTTTCCGACCATTTTTGCCCTGAGCCTCAAGCATCTCGGCCCACACACCAAGCTGGGTTCTTCCTTATTAGTGATGTCCATCATCGGCGGTGCCTTTTTCCCTGCCGTCATGGGCTACATCTCCGATGTGAGCAATATCCGCTACGCCTTTCTGGTTCCATTCCTCTGCCACGTCTATGTACTGTACTTCGCAATACGAGGCTACCGTCCGGCTCTCGGTTTGCCGAAAGCCCGTGAATTGCGGAGCATTCCGGCCGAGAACTAGAGATTGGATAATCGACGACAAGACATGGGTGGCATCCACCTGCTCTATCCGGCCTCTGGTGATCACTTCAAAAAGGGGCCTGCTCGTTCGACTTGGCGGGTGTTTAAGATTCACAAGGCGGTGTTTGCGTCTGCTGGCTACTCGTATCAAAGATTGTGATACCGATGGACCACACCTTGGGATCGAATCCGGAACCTGCCCTAGGCGCCGGAAACACCGGGTGACCTCGCCTTTGAAAGACGATCATGACGCCTGGAACGCTCACGAACCGACGTGCTGCGAGGACAGGTTCAAACTGTGCAGGTAGTTCGGTGCATCTTAAATACCGTGGTTGGCCTCGCATATGTGCCAAAGCGCGACCTGGTCTTGGGGGGAATAGCTGAAAACGAACAGATGGAAACCCCATTTACGCACGCGCTTTGTCGATCATCGCTTCCCAGATGCCTTTAGATTTGAGAATAACTTCAACCGCTTCTCGGACCGCGCCGTGGCCGGCGAGCGCTCTCGTAGTGTAATGCGCAGCGTTTTTTACCTCGGGGACCGCATCGCCCACGGCAATGGCGAGACCCGCGCGGCGCATTAAGGGAATGTCCGGAAGGTCATCGCCGATATAAGCGATGGCAGAGTCGGCAACGCCCGCTTTAAGAAGGATCTCTTCATACGCTGGTATTTTCACCGGCTGTTTCATATAGATGAACTCCATCTTCATTTCCTGGGCGCGGCGGAGGAGTGCAGCGCTTTCGCGACCTGTAATACAGCCCGTGCGCAGGCCCGCGGTCTGGGCGAGAGTTAGGCCTTGGCCATCGTGCGCGTCAAAGGTCTTGATTTCAAGGGCGGTGCCGTCAGTTTGCGAGAGCAAAGAGACGCTGCCGTCTGTCATCGTGCCGTCAACGTCCATGAGGAGTAGTTTGATTTGTGCTGCCCGCTTTTTGAGGGCGGGGGAGATTTTCGAAAAACGTGCCAAAAGAGCCTCCAGGAACGAAGATAGAAAAAACCTAATTAACCCTGCGCCAAACGCTCTCTCGCTCTTCTTGCTGCCCCGCCAGCGGCGTTAATGTGCTGGATGCCTTCGGCCGTCGCGTCAGCAAATGTCACACTTGGGGGAGGTACGCAGGTCATCGAACAGGGTCCAGCAAAGACCTCCCGCACGACCGGCGCACGACAAGCTCGCAGTCCAGCAGAATATCGCGCGCCGTCATACTTGGTTGTGCGATTCGGTCCAGCATCGCCGCCATCGCCACCTGCCCTATCTCGCGACAGGGCTGGTGGATGGTCGTCAAGGGTACTGGCAATAACTTGGCGTATTCGACATCGTCGATTCCTACGATGCGTAGGTCACAAGGAATCTGATATCCCAAATCAAGCGCGGCCTTCATCAGACGCCCTGCAGTTTGATCGTTGACGCAGACGAAGGCCCCGGGGTGAAACCTTTCCAATAGTTGTTTCAGCTCTGTTGGATCCATCGAAGCCAGACGTTGTACGGAGTCGTCTTCCAATGGTGCTCCATACGAGAACAGTGCCTCGCGGAACCCGGTGATCCGGGCTTCCACGGATGCTGCGCCACCTGAATATCCGACAAACACAATGCGACGGCATCCCAATTTAAGCAGATGCTCAGTGATCAGATACCCTGCGCGGCGATGATCGATGCCCACAAGATCGTGCTTGCTGCGGTTCGGGAATGGCAAGAAGCAGCGGTCAAGTAGCACGATTGGAATCCGAGCTTTCTCAAGGGCCTGAACGATGGCATGGTTCGTTTCGTCTTTCGTGGGGGTGAGCTCTAAAGGCGCAAAGAACACGCCAGAGACCTTTCGCTCGATGAACTGATGACACAACTTCAATGCCTGGGCTTCCTTCGTGTCCTGGGTTGGTTCTGTACTTCCCCAAAGTAAAGCGTGCGGGCCGACCCGCGGAGCACCGGCCATTCCGTTACAGATCGGCTCGAAGATCTCGGTTTCGCCCAGGTCAGGAATCAACAGGCCGAAAAGCGCCGCACTCTTGGTCAGTGTCCGCGTCCGCACGAACGTTCCCGAGCCGGCGATTCGTTCTACCAGGCCTCTATCTTTCAGTTCGCGGACGGCTCGCCCTACGGTGATGCGGGAAGTCCCAAACTGCCTCACGAGCGCCGCCTCGCTCGGAAATCTCTGCCCGGATTTGTATTTGCCGGCGAGGATATCTCGCGAGAGCAGGTCCAAAACCTGCTGGTATTTCGGACCGTACTCCTTCAAAAGCTTACCCCTCATCCCCATATGCTGACATTACAGCTTTCATACAATATATAGCAACTATGAGAGTCGGGTCACATCCAATCACTTAGCTCGGGATCAGTGTAGCTGTTGACTGTCCGACGAAGATTTGTCCCGAGCGCTTTTTGGCAGCAATGAATGGAGGTTCAGATGTCTAGTGATCATGCTAAGGCCATGCGGAAGTTTCTGCTGGCAAGCGATTTTGATCAGACGCTCAGCTTCAACGATTCGGGGATCGTGTTGAGCGAATTGCTCGGAGTGTCCGGATTCCACGAGCGGATCGCCGGCCTTGCGAACATCCATCTCGTACAGCAGGGTGGAGAACTGGCTTATCTGATCCTGCACGATCCTGAATATCGGCGCGTGCGCAAAGAGCACCTTGTCGAAGTCGGGAAGCGCATTCGCCTCAAAGCGAATATTCGCGATCTTCTGCAATTGTTGGAAAACCTCGACGGCCATCACTTCTCCTTCTACGTCATTTCCGCTGCTCCAGAGGAGGTTGTTAAGTCCGCGCTGGCTGGGATTGTTCCTGAAGATCACATCTACGGAACTCGATTCCGATACGCCCCTGGCACAGGAGAGATCCACTCCATTGTTCGCGTTCCCGCAGGTTATGGAAAGGTCGCTGTGCTCGATCAGCTTTGCAAGGACTTGTCTGTCAGCCCCGATCGCGTTGTATACGTGGGCGACGGCAGTTCTGATGTCAACGTGATGCTGCACCTCAATCGATTGGGCGGATTGACGATCGCCGTATCCGAGAACGAGCACGTTACCCAGATTGCAAGCCGGACCGTTCTCAGCGACGACGCGCTGAGTGTGCTCGTGCCGGTTCTGGAGGCAATCGTCGGCTGGGATTCGGCTCGAATTCGAGCTCTGTTTGATACGCGCGGGTTTGTGCTCCGGGACTGGGCGAAAGTACAGACGGACTCACTCACGATCACGTTGGCTGCTCCAGGAGGAGCATAAGGAGATCTTCACATGTGGCTTGATGCACTTGGCTGGACTGCAACCGGCCTCTTTTCGAGTTCCTACTTTTTTGAGCAACCGGCTGCGCTGCGCAAGATCCAAGCGGGAGCCACTTTGCTCTGGGGGACCTACGGGCTTGCCCTAGGCTCCGCGCCGGTCGTTGTTGCGAACCTAGTCGTGGGCGTTGCGGCTGTTTACACATCGTTCCGCGCGGCATTGGACAATTGGACAAGAAGACGGCGAGCAAAGAGATCGCCATCGCAACAGTCCCGTCCGACGATGTCGCACTCAGCGCTGCCGTGGGCGACGGTGAGGGACGTCGAGCCTAGTACATGAACGCAATCGATCAGCGGCGCCCGATGTCAGGGAGTCCCTTGACAAGCTTGATCGCAAGAGAATAACTTCGTTCCGTTAACGTACACAGTATTCTGGGCCCCGGCGTTTAGCGCATGGAGCATCTGATGCCCGGAGCGCAAAGTGCAATCCCTTCATCCGGCTGATTTACAGCCCTTCAGAGATCTGCTTTGAGGTACAACGCCTTGCTCAAGCTTCGTCTTTCTCTCCTCACCGGCACGATTGTTTTCGCAGCAGGCAGCTATGCTTGTGCCCAGACAATGCCACTGGTTCTTACTTCCCCGAATCAGCAACTGGTGATGCGCTTCGGAATTCAGCCGGCAACGAACGCTAGCAGCGAGGACGGCAGGCTCATCTATTCCCTCACATTTCGGGGCAAGCGGATTCTCGATGATTCCGGCCTTGCGCTGGAATTGGATGACCAGCCTCCACTGGGAGCTGATGTGCATATTGTGAACAGTGACTCAGGCCAGGGTGTCGACGACTATACGTTGAGCAACGCAAAGGTCAGCAGGGTGCGCGATGCCTACAGCAGCCTTGCCGTGCACGTTCAGGAATATACCGGCCAGCATCGCATCATGACGGTGGAAGCGCGAGCCTACAATGACGGCATCGCTTTTCGTTACCTCCTTCCCGCGCAATACTCGATCAAGGATTTGCATCTTCACCAGGAAGACACGGAGTTTCGCTTGAGCGCAGACGCCACGAACTGGGCTCTAGTGCTGCCAAGCTATCGCAGCAGCTATGAGAGCGAGTATGTGCAACTGCCCACCACGGCCTTCAGCAACCAGGGCGGTGTTTCCAGCCACTTCCTCATCGGCCTGCCCCTGCTGATGCACGAGCCCGGCGCGGCATGGATGGCATTGATGGAGGCTGACCTTGAGGGCAATAGCGCCATGTATGTAACCAACCCTTCAGGCAACTGGGCCGGTCACTGGCTTGTCTCGAAACTCTCTCCGCGCTTTGATCAGCCGGATACGGCCGTGGAGGGAACGCTGCCGCACCAATGTGCGTGGCGCGTGCTGATGGTGGCGGATGATCCGGGACGGCTTGTGGAGTCAGCCCTTGCTTACGACTTGAATCCGCCAAGCCGTCTTACAGACGCAGGCTGGATTCATCCAGGGAAAGCCTCATGGAATTGGTGGGTAGGTGACGTGGGCAAAGATGGCAAATCCGCCTATGCGACCGAAAACATGAAGTACTACGTCGACTTCGCAGCTCAGTCCGGCTTCCCGTACATGATGCTCGACGCAGGCTGGTCCGCTGGGCGCGACATAACAAAACTCAATGGCAAAGTCGATGTGCCGGAACTGGTGCGGTACGCTGGGACGAAGCATGTAAGGGTCTGGATCTGGCTCTACTCCGAATCTGTCATGCAGCAAATGAAAGAGGCCTTTCCGCTGTATGAAAAGTGGGGCGTTGCGGGCGTCAAGATCGACTTCATCAATCGCGACGATCAGCAAGGCATCCAGTTCTACTATGACGTTGCCCGCGAGGCCGCAGCGCATCACCTGATGATCGATTTCCACGGTACCCACACTCCATGGGGAATCGAGCGCACCTATCCCAACGTGCTGAGCTATGAGGGCGTGCTGGGTATGGAGAATAACAAGGTGGGGCGGCGCGACAGCCCAGTAGACCGCACGGTGTTTCCATTCACGCGCCTGCTCGCCGGTCCGATGGACTACACCCCTGGCGGCTTCAACAACGCCACTGAAGATGGCTTTGTCGCGCGCGACATCAACCCGATGGTGATGGGCACGCGCGCACAGCAGCTTGCTCTGTATGTGATCTACCAGACGCCGTTCCAGATGGTTTCGGACAGTCCTCAAGCTTACGCCGGTCAGCATGCATTCCAGTTCATCAGGGATGTGCCGGTTTCCTGGGACGCGACCCGTGTGCTCAACGGTCGGCCGGGGGAGTTTGTAACCATTGCGCGCAGACGCGGAAAAGAATGGTACCTGGGCAGCATGACCGCCTGGTCACCGCGCACGCTGCAGGTGCCGCTGAGCTTCCTGGGCAATCGTACGTACACAGCTGAGATTTACGAAGATGCCGCTGACGCTGCAACAAACCCCAGGCACGTTACCATTCGCAAGCAATCCGTGCGCAGCGGAGAAACGCTGACGCTGCACCTGGCCCCGGGCGGCGGCTGCGCCATTCGCTTCATCCTGCAGAGGGGACCATAGGGCCTTCGCAATGTTGTGTGTTGGGCTATGTCTGCTGCAACTCCGTTTCGAACTCGTCATCGCTATTGGCAATTTGATTCGAAAACAGAGAAAGATTGCTGCGAAAGATGATGTGAGGCACAAGCCGGATGATCGGTTGCGGTTTGCCGCCTTCCAACAGGCACTTAAGCAGGCTTTCAAAGGCAAGTTTGCCTTGTGTGAAGGGTCGCTGATACATGGTGGCCAGCACTTTGCCTGCTTCAATCAACGGCACGATCTCGTGAAAGAGGTCAGTTGTGACGATCTGCACTTTGCCCAGAAACCCGAGTTCTTCAAGCGCCTTGAGGACGGGCATGCTGTTGGCGGTGCTCAGATACAAGCCTTCGGGCTGCGGCTTGCTCCGCATCAGCGCCAGCGCCTGACGGTACGCGTCCCTTGGACGCTCGTGGTTTTCAAGCGCTGGCAGCAGGGTCAGGTGGGGAGCTTGCACAGCAAGGGTTGCGGCAAACCCGCGCAGTTTTTCCGCGTGGTCAAGGGTCGAAAGCTCGCCGGTGAAAATGGCGACGGTCGCTTTCCGGTTGAGCTTGTGCGAGAGCAGCTCCGCCACCGTCGCACCGCTGACCGCTGCATGCGCTGCAACCGAACCAATGCGATCGGTATTCGGCGCATCGCTGCCGACGCACATCATAGCGGTGCCAGCGCGCGAAAGCTTGCGAATCAGCGGATCGAACCTGCGCGTGTTGCCCGGCAGAAAAATGATGCCGTCATAGTGCCGCCGCAAAGCGCCCTCGAACGCCTCCACATCGCCGACACCCAGCCGCGGATATTCGTGAAATTCCAGCGCAATATTCATGCCGACTGTTGCCGCGGCCGCTGCTCGAATGCCTGCGCGCAGCGGATCGAAGAAGTGCGAGATGTGCCTAGGAAGAATGGCAGCGATGGAAAGATGCCGGTTCAACTTGAGCGCCTGCGCCGCAAGATTTGGCCGGTAGCCCATCTGTTCGGCCATCTTCAGCACACGCGCTTTGGTTTCTTCGCTAACACCTGGACGTCCGTGCAGTGCGCGGTCGACAGTTCCAATAGAAACTTTTAACGCTTGTGCAATGTCTTTGATTCCGGCGGATTTTCCTGAACTGGCCATGGTTAGAATGTGCTTTGTTCCCGAGCGTACCGATAGATCGCTTCAGGGTCAATGTTTTCAGACATGCGAGGTTAAATCGCGAACCGCCAAGCTAAGGGAGAGTCGGAGTGCAAACAACCAGACGTAGATTTTTGCAGAGCGGGATTGCGCTGGCCGCGCTGCCACACAACTCCACAATGCCGTTGTCCGCAGGTGGCAGCTCGCAGGATGAGCTGTGGTACACGCGACCGGCAGAACGCTGGCTTGAGGCATTGCCGATCGGCAATGGGCGGCTTGGCGGCATGGTCTTTGGCGGCGCGGCGAAGGAGCGCATCGCGCTTTCCGAGTCCACGGCATGGTCTGGCGCCCCCAGCACGAATGACGTCAACCCCGACGCGCTGGCGCACCTTGCCGAGACTCGGCAACTGCTGTTTGCGGGAAAATATGTCGAGGCGCGCGACCTGTGCCAGAAGTATCTGCTCGGACGTCCTGCGTCCTTCGGCACCAACCTTCCCCTCCCGGAATTGCAGCTTGGCTTCCATAATGCGGAAGCAGTTGCACAGTATCGCCGGTCGCTGAACCTGGATGAAGCGATCGCACGAGTGAGCTTCCGCCGCGGGGCGACACGCTTTTCGCGCGAGGTCATTGCATCGCATCCGGACTGCGCGATTGCTGTGCGCCTCTCCAGCAACAAGCCTGGGCAGATCAGCTTCGGCGCAAGCTTCGGAGCGGTCACGATGCCGGCAGATATCGCGACGAAAGGGCAGGACACACTCATTCTGCGCGGCCATGCCTACGAGCGCATGCACAGCAACGGACGAGACGGTGTAGCTCTGGAGATTCGCGTAAGGGTGATTCCCGAAGGGGGAAGCGTCTGGGCCTCAGCTCAGGGACTACAGGTAAAAAGCGCCAACGCTGTCACCATCCTGATTGCAGCTGGCACAAACTTTGACGGCGGCAACCCCGAAGATGCGTGCGCACGCGCCTTGGCACAGGCATCCAGCAAGAGCTACGCGCAACTGCGGGTGGCGCATATCGCGGATCATCAGGCGTTGTATCGGCGTGTGGCGCTGGATCTGAGTCTTAGCACTACCACCGTCAGAACGCAGCCCACGGATGTCCGGCGGAAGGCGCTGGCTTCTGGTGCGACCGATCCTGAAATGCTTGCGATCTTTTTTCAATACGGACGCTATCTCACCATCGCCGGGTCGCGCGCAGATTCACCTCTACCATTGGCCTTGCAGGGTATCTGGAACGACGGCCTGGCGAGCAGCATGGGCTGGACCGATGACTTCCACCTCGACATCAATACGCAGCAGAATTACTGGGCTGCAGAGATCTGCAATCTCTCCGAATGCCAGAGATCGCTCTTCGGCCTGATCGATGCTCTTCGCATATTAGGCCGAAGAACAGCGAAAGAGATGTACGGCGCTCCAGGATGGGTTTGCCACACAATTACAAATGCATGGGGATACACAGCGCCTGGTGGAGGACTCGGCTGGGGATTGTTCGTCACGGCAGGCATCTGGATCGCGCTGCAAATGTGGGACCATTACACTTTCAACGCAGATGTGGAGTTTCTTCGCACGTGTGCCTATCCCACACTGCGTGAGGCGGCGGAGTTCTTTCTTGCGTACATGGTTCCCGAACCAAAACATGGATGGCTGGTCACTGGCCCTTCCGACTCACCGGAAAATTGGTTTCTCAGTTCCGATGGCGAGCGCTGCAGCGAATCGATGGGCAACACCTGCGACCGAGTCTTCGTTTATGCGCTCTACAGCATGTGCATCGAGGCTTCGAAAGTTCTCGCAGTGGATGACGAACTGCGCAGCACACTCGAAGCCGCACGGGCCAAGCTGCCTCCTTTCCAGATTGGACGCCACGGACAGTTGCAGGAATGGCTGGAAGACTTTGAGGATGCCGACCCCAATCATCGGCATACGGCGCATCTAGTTGCGCTGTATCCGGAAAACCAGATCTCGCCGCGCACGACACCTGCGTTGGCTCGCGCCGCAGAGGTAACTATCGAGCGTCGCATGAACACGCCCAAGTGGGAACAGAGCGAATGGGGACGCGCCAACCTGGTTGTGTACTATGCAAGGCTGCTGAACGGAGACCGAGCGCACAAATATCTCGAAAGCCTGGTGGCGAAGGCTGCGGATGACAACCTGCTCACTTTTTCCAGTGGAGGCATCGCCGGCGCGGAACAGAACATCTTCGCCATCGACGGCAACACCGCGGGCGCGGCAGGCATTGGGGAGATGCTGCTGCAATCGCAGGGTGGAGAAATTCAACTGCTGCCTGCGCTTCCCGGAGCATGGCCAAATGGCTCGATTAAAGGCCTGTGTGCACGTGGCGGATTCCAGGTCGACATCACATGGCGCAAGGGTGCGCTGTTCTCCGCAGTGATTACAAGCAAGCATGGTGGCAGTATTCCCGTCTGCTATGCGGGCAGAGTCCTGAACCTCAACCTGCACCCGGGCGAAGCCGCACACTTACGTCCTGCGAGCTTCGAACAAGGTATGTAACCCAAGCGACGCCCAAGAAAAGTCGCGGAAGGGGATGAATCAACGAAAGGCCCCTGTTCAATTTCTTCAGCCGCATCCGGCTCATTGGAGCTGCGCGTGCTCGATCAAGCGACATGCCGCGGCTTTCTGCGCAGCTGCTCTCTTTTTCTTGCTGGGTTTCGGCGTTCAAGAAGCAGAACACTCCTGCTCTCATTCATTTTGATGCGAGCACGCACGTCTTTCCTATCGATGGTGCAGAGACAACGCATGTGCTGCAATTTCGACACGCAAATGCCCGTCGCATAGATGACGATGTGGAGTGCGAGGAGAATTGCGACACTCTGACATACTGCTGCCACGTGCTCAGATAATCCTGATCCAATCGCCATGAGACCGTTAGCCAGATCGGCCGGCCACTCTGCGCAATCGCCTTCGACCATGCTTCCACATCGGGTCGGCTATCGATGGAAAGGTTGTCGACATACGATCCCGGAGTCACGCCATCGAGCTTGATGAAATCAATACCCCAAAAGGCAAACAGATTCACGACAGAGTTGATGTAGTCCTGCGCTCCTGGCTTCGTGAAGTCAATCTTTATGTGGTACGGATTTGTTTGGCCCGCGCTAAAGGAGTTGCCTGGGACATGCGGCGTCACAACAATATCCTGCGTATGGTATTGCGTCCCGAGCACAGGGTAGTTCCCATCGACGGCAGGCTGCTCAATCCCGGGAATCCAGTAAATTCCCGCCTTCTGGCCGTTCGCATGGATGTGATCGACGAGCGCCTTTACATCCGGAAACGTAGTCGTATTCGGAATAGGCCTTCCATTCCCGTCGAAGCCTCCCTGCCAACCAGAATCGATGTTGATGTATTTGAATCCATGCTCCTGCAGCCCCGAACCGTGCAATGCATCCGACTGGGCCTGGATGTTGGCCTGTGTGAGAAAGCTCCCATCGATGGCCTGCTCGCTGAAGGTGCTCCAGCCGAGATATGGTTTTTGCCCAACACCATTGACCTGTGCGTTCACACCTGTCGCTGCAAACAACCCGACTGCAAGCCATGTGCACCATACTCTCACGACAGATTTGCACCTTCCGGCTGCTTCGGCGTAGTTCATCTTTACCAATCTTCTTCTCGTGCTGGGCATATAATTTCCTCTCTGAGCGTGACACGCTCGAATGCTTAGCTGCTCCGGCCGCTCAGCGGCCACACGGCGCATCCTGCAAGGTTTCCGGCCCTTCGTTCACCTATCTGCCGGGACGCCGTTGTGCGCTCGTGATCAGGCGCTTGTTCTGACAAAAAGAAACAACGCAAATCCAAATAGCTACTGGAAGCTTGCTGACAACACAGTGGGCATTACTATTGTTCGGCTGTTTCCCGCAAAATTCCCCGCAACATCAAAAACGTGTACGATAACGTTCAGCAAATTCGACCACTGACCATGGAGAAATCGATGGCGCCATCCTGGAATCGGCCGAACCGCAATTCTCGGATGCAACGCCCGGTTCGCGCTATGCCCTCGCTGGCAAGCGAAGGGCAGTTACTGGCGAAGCAGTTCGGGGCAGGAATGCTGGCCGAGTTTGAGAAGGGGAAATTGGCTCCCAGGTTGGTGGATCTCGGGGCGCTGTTTCTGAACACGCTGGGTCATTATTTAAGCGCTTACATATTTGTGTGTGCCCTGGTGATGAACGGACGGAAGTATTAACTTCTGCAGGGTGACTCCGAGGTGCGTTCGGTTGCGGCGGCTTGGCGAGAGACTTCCTTCCGGACGATCCTTTCGAATCGTGTTTTTCCGCAACCTGCTAAGAAATCTGGGAAGTGACCAGCTAGGTTGCAGGTGGATGGTCGGTAGGCGGCAGTAACAAATCATCCCGCGCGACCGCAATCGCTATTCGTGGCGCAAAGCCTCGATTGGATCCAGGCGGGAGGCGCGGAAGGCTGGGATCATACCGCTGACCAGCCCCACAAACCCCAGGATCAGCGTGGCCGCGATCAAGGTTCCCGGAGCGATTATCAGACGGATGTCGCCAGCTTCTCCATTCTTGGCGAAGGCGCTATACAAGGTGAGTCTTCCCACGGAGAGCGAGACGGTGTAAGCCAGAATAACTCCAAGTACCCCGCCGATGAAGGTAATGGTTAGAGCCTCCGCGAGGAACTGCAGCAGGATGTACCTCTGGGGCGCACCCAGCGCTTTCTGGACGCCAATTTCACGAGTGCGCTGCGTGACTGAAACCAGCATGATGTTCATCAGGCCGACGCCGCCGATACCGAGCGTAAGCGTGCCAATGAAACCCATCAGGATCTTCAGGCCCAGAGTAATGATTTCGAACTGGTGGACCTGCGTCATGAGGTTGAACACTCTCACCGCCTGGCGGTCCGTCTGGTTGAATTTATGGGGCACCGCCATGACGGAGCGGACCGACTGTTCCAGACGCTCGTAATCGGGAATCTGATAGGTGAACCAGATGGAGTCCAGGTAATGCGTATCTTTAAGATCGCTCATGGTGGTGAAGGGGACGTATATCACCCGGTTTATATCGTCATTTCCCTCCTGCATTTTGGGGCTCAGGACTCCGATGACTTCAAAGCTGAGGCCGTCCACGCGGATGCGCTCACCCAGCGCGTTACGCCCGGAGAACAGTTTCTCTTTCGCCTCCGAGCCGACCACCGCCACCCGCGCGTGCTGCATCTGGTCTTCTGCGTTGTAGAAGCGGCCTTGCTCCAGTTTCAGGGCGCGGACGGAAGGCACGTTGGGATAGTTGCCCGTGACGCCAAAGTCGAACACCCTGGTGTCGTACTGGATGTGCGCCCGCTTGCTGGTTTCGGGAGTGATATAGGTGATCTGGGGAAGATTGGTGGCAAGCGTCTCCACATCATCCAGAGTAAAGCGGATGAGGACTCCCGCCTTCTGACCACCGGCCTGCATGGAAGTGCGGCCCGGAACCACGATGACCAGCTTGGTGCCGAAATTGGCAAAAATGTTGGCACAGGCCTGGCCAAAGCCATCGCCATAAGCAAGCAACATGACTACCGTTGCGATGCCCCAGGCCATGCCCAGCATGGTGAGCGCGGTGCGGCGGCGATTATGACGCATGGCGCCGTAGGCTTCGCGGAGTAGATCACGGAACATCGGTTCACTCCTGTCGGAGCGCTTCCACGGGCTGCAGAATGGCCGCTTTGCGCGCAGGATAAAGACCCGCGACCACTCCTGCCAGCGTGAGGCTACCAATCGCAAGCATCGCCGACATGGGCACCAGTTTAGGAGGATCAAATCCTCCTGGTCCCTGCACCGTACCCAGCATCGCCATTAAGGCTGTGGCCAGACCCATGCCGATCAGCCCACTACCCAAGGTGAGAAGCAACCCCTCCAGAAAAAAATGAAACAGAATGCTGCGGTTAGTGGCACCCAAGGCCTTGCGCAATCCGATCTCATGGGTGCGTTCGCTGACCGCCACCAGCATGATGTTGATGACGCCAATGGCTCCCAAAGCCAGCGTGACCATTCCTACCGCTCCCAGGAACATATTCATGACGTCGAAAATGGTGCCCACCATTTTTGATGACTGGATCGTATCCCAGCCGTCAAAAGCGTTTTCATCGCTCGGATCGAGGCCGTGATTGCGGGCCACGATCTTGTGAACATCGTCCTCCGCCAGCAGGTGCTCAGCGGTCACGCGCGGCTGATACTCAATAAAGGAAATGGAGTTCTGGTGGTTTTCTCCCTTGAGCGGGAAGTAGGTGGCCATCACCTGGAAAGGGATGTAGCCACGCATATTCAGCCAATTGTTGTCGCCGCGGCCGAGGTGTGGCATGCTGCCAATCACTTCGAACCTGACGCCATTCAGCAGAACGAACGCGCCAACTGCTGGGCGCCCGGGGAACAGGGTCTTCAGTAGTTCGTTACCGAGGACAATCACATTGCGCCGCTGCGATCCGTCCAGTTCATTCAGCCAGCGTCCCTCCTTGAGGGGAAGATAACTTATCTCGTTAAGCTGGGGCTCCACGCCCAGGATTTCACCACCAGCACTGGCGAATTCGCTCACCTCGTGCAAGTCGGTGCGGGAAAGCAAAGGGCAGGCATTGCGGACGTGTGGGGCTTGTTTGCGAATCTCCACGTAGTCCTGATAGGTAAGCAAATAGGAACGGGCGGTGTTCATGCTCCCCTTGACCGCCGGCGCCCGGCCCGGGAAGATAAACATGATGTCCTTGCCGAACTCGGCCAACTCGCGTTTGTTGCCCGAGCGGAACCCTTCGCCCACACCCACCAGAAGCAGCAAAGATCCCACGCCCCAGGCGATACCGAACATGGTCAGGAACGAGCGCAGCTTGTGCGCCCACAGGTTGCGTAAGATTTGCGCGAAGATGTCTAAAACCGTCCGCATTGTCGAGATACATTGTACCTTTTCGACTGCTCCATGATGGACACCTCAGATTGGCGCCCAAGCCGGTGTGGGCCGTTCCGTTGACGGCGAGCGTCGATTCCGGAAAGAAGCCGGGCGGCGTTCCGGAGCGGGTCCGGAGAGTTGTGGCACCAGCATGACCAACCCATGGAATTTCCCGAAGCCCCCATACTCCCCGTAGCGGCAAGCGCCAAGGTAGAGTTCGTTGGCCAGGTCGTGGTTAGAACGCCCCAGGCGAGGATTCTTGCAGGTTGACCTTTTGCGGTCTTTGGACGACAGCCTCCATTGAAGCTGTCCTGTGTCTTTACTGTGTTCCGGCTTATAGGAACCTTTGGGACGGTGGTGGCGACGCCTAGCACCAACGGACGGAAAGTACCTGCTGCATCTTCCGTCTCGTCCAGACAGTCGCTGCGATGGCTCAATAGGAGACGTAAACAAAGGGTGAAGAAAACTTACCCACAGTTGGCCGATCCATGAATGACGATCAGTTGACTTGCGCCGCCGGGTGGCACCCCTAAATTGAAAGAGCCGCTGATAAGCTAAACCTGAAAAGGCTGGCGTCGGCAGTTCAAAAGCCCTTCGGTCCATCAGACGTGTCCCCTGCGCGATCAACAAACCTTTGGTTGGCTTAGTTCTGGGGATTTCTCTGCAACCTGCCACGTGCTAAAGGCAAACCCTGCGTAGGCCCCTGAAACTACGATCTCAACGTCTGAGAAGACCGCTGCTCTATTTTCAGTTGTGTGCAGCGGCGGCAAATGGTATTTACGATCCTGCGCCCTTCGCCAGAAAGGAAGAGAAATCATGAAACTGCTACTGGCCGTGACACTGCTTGGTGTTGCTCTCGCTTCCGCTGGCCCAGAGAATTCGGCCGCACCTACAGGATTCGATAACAAAAGCAACGGCGTAGTGGACGACGCCACCCATCAGGCTGATCAAGCCAAGTTCGATGAGACTGAGGGCGTAGACGATGGCCTCGGACCACTCTACAACGCACAGTCCTGTCGGGAATGTCATCAGAACCCCACGTCCGGTGGAACTAGCCAGATCACGGAACTACGCGTAGGCCATCGGGGACCGGACCACCAGTTCCACAATCCCGATATCCCCATTGCCCATGGAACGGAGATCATTTCCGGTCGCACCCTGGTGAATGATCGCGCCATTTGCCCGAATGCGGCTTTCCCCAACACCGAAATCCAAGAGCATGTGCCCGAGACCGAGAACATACGCACGGCCCGGGTATCCTTGGGTCTGCTGGGCGACGGTCTTGTAGAAGCGGTAGCCGACCAGACCTTGGTTGAACTTGCCCGCAAACAATGCGCGGGAAAGAACCACAAGATCTGCGGCCAGGTGCTTTACGTGCCCATTGTCGAGGCTCCAGGAGAAACGGGCGTGGGGAGGTTCGGCTGGAAGGATCAGCACGCCAGCCTGCTGTCGTTTTCAGGGGATGCTTACCTTAATGAAATGGGCGTCACGACGCGGCTGTTCCCCGACGAGGTGACCAAATTGTGCAATACGGCTCCCGAACCCAACGATCCGCCCGCCCCGGACGGGCTGGACGATGTTGACCACTTTGCCCGCTTTATCAGGGCCTCCAAGGCGCCTCCCCGTGACTCGCAATTGGCGGCAACGCCACAGGCTACGAAAGGCTCAGAGTTGTTTGACAAAATTGGCTGCGCCACGTGCCACGAGCGCTCGTTGACGACGGCACCCGCAGGCACCAAGATCAATGGTGGCAAATTTACGGTTCCAGAAGCACTTGGAGAGAAGACGTTTTACCCATTCTCAGATTTTTTATTGCACAACGTAGGAACAGGCGATGGGATTGTCGTGCCCATGGTGGAACACTACGGACGGAGAATGTACCAGATCACATGGAAGAATTTTTCGCCCGGCGACTTTCAAAGCGCCCAAAACAAGATACGTACAGCGCCATTGTGGGGCGTCCGTTTCCGTAACCGATTGATGCACGATGGGGCATCGACGACGCTGCGGGATGCAATTTTGCGACATCGTGGCGAAGGCAGCCATGTAGCTCGACACTTTAAGCGACTGTCTCACAGCGATCAGGAAGCCGTCCTCGAATTCCTAGATTCTCTATGAAGTGACAGCTCTCAAGAACCCGATCGAACCAGTTGTCTGTGGCAAAGTACGCGACTCCTTATGGTAAAAAAAGGGACGAGTTGAACGACCTCCGATTGATTCCGAGGCCAGACGACATATTGGCGAGGCCCATACCTGAATCTCACAAACCCGAATCCGCAGGTTCCGGCTCTAATGGAAGCTGCGCGGCGGTGGCTCGGCGTACGCTTCACAGTTGGCCAGATTGCCTCTAGCGAGATGCCGGGAAGTTGCTGAAAGAGGACGACGTTGACCGGAATTACGGTTGAATGGCGAGCCAGGACTGCATCGACCTTCGCGGCGCGGTGTTCAGGCGAAACGAGCGAGCGTCGTGGTTTTCTCTCTGCAAGCCCAACAACACGCCGTTCTCAGCTTTCTATGCTCTAATGGCTCCATGGAACAGGGACGGACCAACTCGCGCCCGGTTTTGGGAGCTATTTTTGCTGGGAGCGCTACGGCAATCTCATTCCTGCTATGGCTGCTTTACGTACACCAAGCCTCGGCCCAGTTTGCGGGTCAATGGACCTTCCTGCCGGCGCTCAACGCGTTTCTGAATGGATTGAGCGCGATCGCGCTCTGTGTAGGGCTGTATTTCATCAAACATGGGTATCGGCAAGCCCACCGTACTAGCATGTTGTTGGCGTTTGGATTTTCTTCGCTATTCCTAATCAGTTATATCGTCAACCACGCTCTGCACGGTGACACCCACTTCCCGCGCCACGGGGCGGTCCGTGCTATCTATCTCTCCATTTTGGCTAGCCACATCTTTCTTTCGGTCGTCGCACTGCCTCTCGTATTGACGACGTTGTTCTTTTCACTCAGCGGCCGATTTGTCATGCACCGACGCATCGCACGGTTCACGTTCCCCATCTGGCTTTATGTTTCGATCACTGGCGTGATCGTCTTCGCGTTCCTCAAGGTTTACGCCTACTAGTCTAGCCTCCGCGTTCAGCATGACTGTTTTGCAAGAAAGGAGACTCCTGCGACCCGTTTACGAAAGATGATGGAAGAACTCTAGGATCGCCCACACTCAGCTATCACAACTCGCAGCTATCTGCGGGTCGTGGCTGACTGCGCCAAGTCCCAGCCTCGCACACGCGGCCACCATCGATCCACGTTCCGGCAATACTCTTCGTAGTCTGCCCCGAATTTCTTGCGCAGAGTTGGCTCCTCATAAAGAAACACGAACAGATGCACGCCGAGGGCAACCGCCGTCAAAGCGGCAATCGCTGCTGGCTTGGCGTTTCCGAACACAACCCACAACCCGATCCACCCCGCTGCGAAGCCCAGGTACATGGGGTTCCGCACGTAGCGGTAGAAACCCACCAGTACCAGTCGCTGCGGCGGAGCGACCGGGGCAGGTGTGCCGCCTCCCGTCCACCCGAAGTCCCAGACGCAGCGCAGGGCAACCGCGAATCCCAGCACCGACGGAAGCGCGGCCAGCCATCGCCAACGTGCTGCGCCCGCCATTTCCACCTGGAACCCGAGCCACTGCGGAAACAGCCAGAACCACAAGGAGAAGAACGCCCCGCCCACTGCCAGCGAGGCTACCGCCGTTAGCCATCGATCCCCGCGCGCAACCTCTGGAGCGCTCCCAGACTGTCCATACGTCATACGCCCTCCTGTTGCACCTGCGATGTCAGAACTCTGCGATTCCTGCCACTTGATTGAAGAATCCGACCAGGTATTTCCAAACCAGGTAGTAGACGATCACCACCACGGGAAACACCAGCGCCACGTGCACGTAGTGAACGTCTACCACGCCGAAATAGATGAAACCGTGGCCTGTCGTCTTCAGGAAACCCAGGCAACGCCCGAGGAGGAATCCAGCCGGCGCGAGGATGAAAGGAAGAATCGCGCCGTGAATCCCAAGCGGCAGGTGCGTGCGCGAGCGCGAAGCCAGGTGCAGCAAGTTCCACACACCAAACAGGTTGGGGATGATCGCCATGGGGAAAATGATGACCCGCTCCACGGGGGTGGGGACGTCACAGACGAAGCGCCCGATGCTAAACAGGGTCAGCGCGACTAGCAGAAGGGGCGTCGGCACCGAGATTCCCGCCATGTAAGCGCGCAGGTACGGATGACTGTCCATAAAGCCTCCTTCTACAGGTGGTACGCGAACACCAGGATCAGTTGCGGGAAGAACAGAAACACGCTGGTGCACAAGCTGATCAACGCCCAGTCGTACCAGGGAACGCGGGCCGGGCGATTGTCGAGTTTGCGCAGTACTGCCGGCCACAGATCCCGGCCGAGTTCAGCGTTGATTGGTGGGAGCGATCGCTTCAAAGCTTCGCGAATCTGCCGGTCATCGTGTTCGTTCATTTCCTTACCCTCATGTCCTTTCAAGGCTTGACTCCAAGGTGATTCAGTTGTTTGCGCAGGATGCGAACCGCGCGGAAAACACGCAGCTTCACGGCGCCGACCGATGTCCCTAAGGCATCGGCGATTTCGTCGTAGGGCTGCTCTTCCACCAGAGCGAGCGTCGCCGCCACCTGCAGCTTGGCCGGCAGTCGGCGAAATGCCTGCTGGATCTTTTCCCGGGTCTCCTGCTGGAGGAGATGATCGGGCGGAGGCGCTCCGACGGGTTCTGCGAGCAGACTCTGCTCCGGACGTTTGCGGCGGAAATGGTCGAGCGCCAGGTTGGTGGCGATCCGCCGCGCCCAAGGAGCGAAGTTTCCGTCCGGCCGAAACTGTTGGTGCGCCCGATAGATGCGCCACAGAGTCTCTACGGTCAGATCCTCCGCGATGCCCGGATCGCGCACGATGCGCACAATCCAGGCGTAAATGTCGCCTTGGAACTGCCGGACCAGCGTCTCGAAGGCGTCGATCTCGCCAAGCGCAAATCGCCGGAGCAGATCCATGAGCTTCTCTACTGTCTATTACGGGGCCGGAACGAGTGAGTTACAGGTTATTTCAACGCTCGGCCGGACGGGGGCGAAACCGTAAAAAGTCAAAGCGCCGATTCGAGAGGGATCCCGCATGGGCGGAACGAAAGGGACGCATACCGGCGCATACTGGTGAAGTTGTTGACAGTCATGCCTCCGCGCAAACATCCGAATTTGCTTTTCTACGATTTGTTACTGCGCACCCTGAGGGAATTCGAATGCTCGCCATGTTCGGAGCTAGAACGGACCGCTTGTGATCAAATGCGGATTGCTTCCGGATGCGCCATAAACCGCTCCCGGTCTTCGCGGACGCCCAGAATCGGGATCGCCCTCGCGACCGCCGCTGCGGCAAACGCCGGGCTTGCGAGAGCGTGCATCGCCTAGAATGAGAACGTTGTGACGCTGCGAACTTTGGGCAAGATTTGGTGATGCCAATCACCCTCGACCACCTGCGACGCTTTGCCGCCGCCCACAGCCTCTTCACGCCCACCACGCTAAAACGTGCCCTCCACAGGCTGGGTTTTGTGCAGGCCGATCCGATCCACGCGCCGGCGCGCGCTCAGGACCTGACACTGCGCCATCGTGTCAAGGACTACCATGTCGGCGACCTCGAACGCCGCTACGCGAAGCTCGGCGTCGAGGAGGACTTCTTCGTCACCTACAGCTTCGTGATGAGCTCCATACAGGCCTGATGCATCCGCGCTCGGATACCGGCGTCCCCGCCGGAGGCCGTGGGCCCTGGTCCGCTGCACGCAGGAAGCAGGCACAACTCCTGCTGCGCTGGTCGATGTGGTCGTCCGCGTCCACGCGCCGCTGCCCGGTGCGAGCCTGTCGTTCTTTGTGCGCCGGCTGCGCTTTGCAGTGCCGCAGTGGCACGAAGACTTGAAGAGTGCCTTACAGCGGGCCCAACAGCGGCTCTCGCAGACGCGCGTCGATGGCGTCGACTGGTATTGGCCAGCCGAGGAGGATGCCGCACGCTCTGTGCCGCAGGATACAGTGCGCTTGCTGGCGCCCTTCGACCCGTTGGTGCGGGACCGCACGCGCTTCGAGCTGCTGTGGGGCTGGGTCTACCCCTTCGAAGCCTACACACCGGCGCCCAAGCGCAAACTCGGCTACTACGCTATGCCGCTGCTTTGGCGCGACCGCGTGATTGGCTGGGGCAACCTCTCAATGAAGAACGGTGAGCTTAAGTCTGAGTTCGGCTACCTCGAGGCGCACCCACCGCACGATCGCGCCTTCAAACGCGAACTCGAGGCGGAGCTGGACCGCATGCGAGCCTTTCTGGGCCTCGGATCCTAAGCGTCTGAGAACCGACAAGGAGGTAGCTGAGCAGTGACAATAAAGGTGGAAAAGCTCGAGTGGGTCTTCTGGTTCAATGGAGGGAAACTGGGCTTATCTTTGGGTGGAAGATTGTGAGCCACTTTCGTCCCCAGAACCCGCGCCGTCAACGACTTGATGGGAATCAGGTGCCGCGGTCCGCGCAAGATGATTCGTCAGGAAGTTCCTCCAAGTCTGGGAAGGCGGTTTGCGGGGCTGAGGCAAATATCTACCCACCGTCTGCTCACCGACCTTCCCCGCGCGACTCCGGGCATGTTTTGCGCCGCGCCCCCAGTTTCCGGTGGCGCTCCTTGGTGCCGATCGCCTGGCCTGCGATCGTGGGACGGTACGAATCGCGCCGGCGCGTGGAAGCCTCACTCACTCACTTATCTTTGTCCAAATATTCGTCGGGAACATCATCCTCGGGCACTTCATGCGTGTGAACTTCGTCCTCATCAGCGTTCCCTGCGTCTTCGACGCCCGTCACTACTTCGGCCTCGAACGCGTTTCCTTCCTCGATCAACTCGTCGACACTCTCCGAGTTCGCGCGTTCGACGTTGGACAATCCCTGTAAATCTCCCGACTGCCCGCCGGAACGCGCTCTCGATCTCTCCCGAGAGAATGTCACTGTATTCAATGTCTGGCTCTTCTTCAGAGCGGGTTTCTTAGGCGCGCTCGCCGCCTTTCCGCCGGTTGTCGTCTTTCCGATTGCCCTCATTTTCCCCGGGGCTCTTTTCTGTGCCCTCTTCTTCGCCAACTTTTTCTTGGGCGTCTGCCTCTTCGAGGCCGGCTTCTTCTTATTAGGGGTTCTCTTCGAACTTGTTTGCTTCTTCTTGGGTTTCTTTTTGGCAGCCATAGGCGCAGTCTACCACCTGCATGGTGCGACGAAACCGAGTCATTGGCCAATGGCCGGTCTAAGAGGTAACATGATGTGCGGCAGGCGATCGTTTTTGCGGGACGCCTTTGTCGTCTGAATTCATTTGGATTTGGACTGCCACAGTCCCAGAACCGCACCGGTTGGATCCCGAATGAAGCTCAGCCAGCCCATGCCCATCACTTCCGTGACGTCCTTCATCACCTCGGCGCCTAACGACTTGGCTTTCTGAGTCGCGGCGTGAAGGTCGTCCACTTGAACGTAAGCGAGCCATCCCGAGGGACCACCCGGAATCTGCTTCATGATTCCACCGCCGGTGCCTTCTCCAACCTTGATCACGGTATAGGTACCATCGGGAACGGCAGGGTTTGGCACGTCTTCCAGTTGCCACTGAAATAGCTTCGAATAGAACGCTTTTGCTCTCTCCGGATTGGGAGTGTTCAGCTCCACATGGACGAATGGATTTGCCACGATTTCTCCTTGCGGGAAGTCACATTACGTTGCTGTGACTCTGGAATTCATACGATTAGAGTGCTCGTCCGCAGTGCACGGATAGTGCTCTATCGCGCAATGTTCTCAAAATTGCAGTCGACTCAGCGCTGAGCGAACCCCCTATGCGGCTCGATCAGTCATCCTGGCCTACAGCGTTCGATCCCATTGCGCATGTCGCCTCCTGCGGCTTATTTGTTCGCTAGCGGGTGCTTGGGCTTGAACCCTTTGCCCCTGTCATGAAACTTTTCGGCAGTATAATGCCGTTCTTCTTCAGGTCACAATCATTGCATCTTCGACCTTCAGCCGCCGCGCGATGTCCTTTTTCGACCTCTCGGCGTCGAAAACGCGCGCCCGCGCCAGATTATTCTCAAATTCAAGCATCCCCAAGGGCATCGTGTCGCGGGAAAGAATTTCTGTGAAAAGCCGATACCGGCGGAGCGTGGGGGATCCGCTGTTAACACTTTTGCTTGTCCAGACGTCTATGATCCCGTGGGGATTTGCTGCGGATGCCTTCAAGGTCAAGAGCTGGAGTTGACCTGCTCGTGGCAGGCCCGGGACGTGGGCTTGTGAGCGAGCAAGTCGGGTCTGAAGTCTCCGAGGACGCGCTGTTGGTGGGTGCGGCACGCGACGGAGACCGCGCGGCATTCGGCCGCCTCTACGATCGGTACGCGCGCATAGTCCACGCAGTTCTGCTGACGAAGGTCCCGGTGGGCGAGGTGGATGACCTCGTTCAGGATGTCTTCGTCCTGGCGCTCCGTCGTCTGCCGACGTTGCGGGAAATCGGGAGCTTTGGAGCGTGGCTGGCGGCTATCGCTCGCAATCTGGCGAATGACTACCACCGGCGGTCGGTGCCAGAGGATCAACTGGGGGATGACAGGTTTGAGAATGATAGGGAGCGTGGAAAGACCGCCGGAGATGAACGCTCGGCGGCTGCAGTTCTCGACGCGATCAGGGCCCTGCCTGGTGCCTATCGGGAGACATTGATTCTTCGGCTGGTTGAGGGCATGACCGGTCCTGAGATAGCCGCGCGCACAGGCATGACGCACGGCTCCGTTCGGGTGAACTTGCATCGCGGCATGCAGCAGCTCCGCATGAAGCTCGGCCCGAGTTCGAGCGGCAATGGGCCAGAACAGGAGACGCCGTAATCATGGATACGGGGAATAACCGAACGGAAAACGAACGCCTGGCAATGAGAGACGACTATTTGTGGGACGGATCGGGTGAACCCGATCCTGAAATCCAGAGGCTGGAAGCTTTACTGGGGAAGTTTCGACAGAACCGGCCCGCCCCGGTCTTTTCTGAGGTCGTTCCGGACAGGCGATGGACATTCTTTACGCGGCGGATGCGACTGTTTCCCGTTCTGGCGACGATGGCCGCGGCAGTGGTGACCATCGCTGGGTTGACTTTTCTAAGATACGGAACGAAGCCGGCTCCTATTACTGCGGCGGGTTGGGATGTATCCCGACTGGCAGGAACACCTCGAATCGGACCTAAGACCATCAGCGGGAGGGAAGGAACAAGCCGTCTCGGCGTTGGTCAAATACTTGAAACCGACCATCAGTCGCGGGCCAGCCTTCAGGCTGATGATGTCGGCAAGATCGAGGTGGATCCGAGCACTCGTCTGCGGCTTCTCACGATGGGTGCGGGTCTGAAACGGATTGCCCTTGATCGCGGGACAATTCATACCTACATCTGGGCGCCTCCCGGCCAATTCGTGGTGGACACACCATCGGCTGTGACGGTCGACCTCGGTTGCGCCTACACCTTGCAGGTCGACGATTCGGGCGCGGAGCTTGTACGCACATCGCTTGGGTGGGTGGGATTCAAGCTGAATGGCCGCGAGGCCTTCATTCCTGCAGGCGCGGCTTGTGCTACCAGGCCGAAGTTCGGACCTGGCACGCCCTACTTCGAGGACGCGTCGTCGGAGTTCCGCGCCGCCTTGGCGAGGTTCGACTTTGAGGACGGCACGCCGCAGCAACGCGCGCGGGATCTGGCGATTGTGATCGGCGAGTCCCGAAAGCGCGACGCACTCACCCTGTGGCATCTGCTGGCGCGCGTGGACGATGGTCAGCGGGTCCGCGTCTACGATCGGTTGGGAGAGCTCGCGCCTCCTCCTGCGAGTGTCACGCGGAAAGGAATCTTGCGTCTCGACCAACCCATGCTTGACCTATGGTGGAGCGAACTCGGATTTGACGACATCTCGGTTTGGCGCCACTGGGAGCGTTCTTGGTCCGGAGCGGTCACGCCGGCTCGCGAGAAGTAAGCCGGAAGCCGCTCGACCTCGTAATCGTCGTTCCGGCTTCCTCCCAGATATTTCACACGGCTCGTTAACAGTCTGCTCCTTGCTGGCGTCTCTTTGAACGTGGGGAACCAACGAAACAAGGAGACTGAGAAATGAATTCACGAGTGTTCCCGCGCCTGGCGATCAGCATGATGGCAATTCTGCTCGGGCTTACAACCTCCGCACAAGCGGGCCCTCCTCTCCTCTGCCATCCCATTGAAATCGGCCAAGCCAAGTCGCTGCCCTGGGTCGATTGGAACCAGAAAGGAGGTGGAGGCTATGAGGTGAAGAACCTCACTCGGGATACCCTGGCAGTCCTCGATTCGAACACCTCCGTGTTGGTGCGAATGGAGACCCTCCGGCGTGCCACACTCTACGCTCGGCAGGATCCACAAGTAGCGAAAGAGTTACTTGCCCGACTCCGCGCGCGTGCGGCCAATTCCGACGCCGGCCATCCCGAGGCTCTGGCGTGGTTTGACCTCGGCTATCTCACCGAGACCTACAAGCAATGGATCGGCAAGGGCGAACCAAATCCCGCGACTGGGCTGGACGGCTATGGCTGGGTAAAGAAGGCAATCAGCCTGCGCGGGCAAGATCCAGAAATGGACTTTGCGGCGGCCCTCATCACCCTCGCCGGCCCGAGGAGCGATCACCAAGATCATGTCTGGAAGGCGATGGAAGGCGCCAAGAGCGATCCTCTGCTCGCTCAGAATTTGGCCTCCAACTTCAACCGGCAGAAGATCTCCGCACTGGGGGCCAACGCGCTTGCAGGAGGGTCCCATAAATGAAATCGCCGATAAACAAATCTCGCTGGGGAACGGAAGTTAGATTCCGGTCCCCTCGCTTACTGGCGTTCGGGCTGTTGGCGCTTTGGTGTGCTGGCTGGCTCAGGGCAGAGGAGCAACACGCTTCCTCTGACCTAACGATTCACGAGTGGGGGACGTTTACGGCAATTGCCGGGAACGACGGTCACGCGGTTGAATGGACGCCCTTCGCGGGATCCACGGACCTACCCGGATTCGTGGAGCACCTCAGCGGTGCGAACCTCAAACTGGGGCTGCGCGCCACGATTCGCATGGAGACGCCGGTGCTGTATTTCTATTCTCCACGCGATGTGACCGTGTCGGTAAGGGTGGCCTTCTGCAAGGGTGTCATCACGGAGTGGTATCCCCATGCCGATCGGGTTCAGCCCAGCGGAATTTTGCGCAATACCAACTTGAGACAATGGCAGACGGATGGAAGCATTTCGTGGCAGGGCGTCGCCGTTTCTCCGAACCTGAGTGGCGAGTTCCCGCGCGAGGGTCAAAGCAACCGCTACTACGCTGCCCGAGAAACCTCTTCCTCACCGCTGCGCCTCAAGACAGCAGCGGGCGACCAACAAGAGAAATTTCTGTTCTACCGAGGGGTCTCGGCCGCTGGTTTGCCGCTGTCCGCCAAATTGCAGCCCGACGGCAAGCTCGTGGTCAAGAATTTGAGCCAAGACGACATTCCGGCCGTCATTTTTTTCGAGCGCCGGGGTGAAGGAGTCGGCTATCGTTTGGCGGGCGCCCTCACAAATGAAACAGTGCTCGACCATTTGGCGCTCAGCGGCAGCGTAGATGCCCTGTGCGGTGATCTGGAAGGAATTCTCGTCGATGAGGGTCTCTATCCAGACGAAGCGCACGCCATGGTGGAAACGTGGCGGGACTCGTGGTTCGAAGAAGGTAGCCGCTTGATCTACATCGTGCCGCGCAGATTCATCGACAATATTTTGCCACTCACCATTGATCCCGCACCGGCACAAACTGTGCGCGTTTTTGTCGGCCGACTTGAAATCGTGACACCCGCCACCGCGAGGGCGGTGGAGACCGCCGTCGCCTCTGACGATCAAGCGACGCTGAACAAATACGGCCGCTTCCTGGAACCGATTCTCGAGGCTGTGAGGGCGGAGCACGCCGAGTCAACTCGAGAACTCCCAGGCAGTCGATGACTGAGTCTTCCTTGCTGCTGAGCGTTTGACTTTGCGCGATCGCGCATGCATCCTGGCCGACAGGAGTCGTCAACTACCTTCCCCCTTCAATTTCCGGTCTGGCGCGACTGCGAGGGCAACCAGGCGGGGTTTGGGGGGGCACAGTCTTCCGCGGTTGGTTCGTCAGCCAGTCGCGCTTTTGAAACGAAACGACTCTCTCACGCACCATTCCACTGTGTTGGGGAGGGCCCATGCCGGGAAAAGCATTCCGTTCCTTTCTTGCGCTAGCCACACTCGGATGCATCGTTGCGTGTCGCACAAATCCGCCGAACTATCCGACCAAGCCGATTGAGCTGAAGTATTACGCTCCGGGCCCTTGGCAGGTCACGGTCAACACAGGCGGTTCTTGTTGTGATTCAGCGAACAACAAGTTCGACCTTTACTACCCCACGAATCTGGGTGCCAATGGATTTATGCATCCCATTCTCACCTGGGGAAACGGGAGCTTCGGACTGCCGCTCCAATACGACTACTTCTTGAGACACATGGCCTCTTGGGGTTTTGTGGTGATTGCCACGGAAGACCAACAAAGCGGCGTAGGTCAAACCATTCTGGACGGCGCGAATTTCATGGTCCACGCCAACAGCGATCCGGCCAGCATCTTCTTCCACAAGCTCAACGTCAATCAGATCGGGGCCTTTGGCCATTCGCAAGGCGCTGGCGGCGCAGGCAACGCCCTCATAAAGTCCACCGGTTTGATAAAGACCGTGGTTCCCATTGAGCTTCCGGCGCGGGTCTGGTGCACGCTCGGCCCCAACTGCTTCGACCCCGCCAAGCTCACCACTGGATCAGTATTCTTCATCGATGGATCGACGGATTTTCCCATATCTCCGCCAACCCAGACCCCGCAGACATCCGGAGAGCAATCGGTGCAGGCTTTCTACGATGCAACCCCGAGTAGTGTCCGTAAGCTCAAGGGAAGTCTCATAGGGCCCAACCACAATGATGTGCAGGGCCAGCCGGATTGCTCGCATGCTGCGTTTCCCTGTGTCAACGGCGTTTATGGATACCTGGGTTATCCGACGGCGTGGTTTATGTATCAGTTGCAGGGCGATGCGGTCGCTCACGGAGCATTTGTGAATGGGACGGGGGAAATGTTCTCAGAGACCAAGAACTGGGAACTCGTGGCCAGCAACATCCCGTAAAGACGATAGACCACCCGAACGACGGAACCTCGCCCAGCGTGGCAAGGCGTCGTAACCGAGTGCCACGAGAGCGGGAGAGGACCATGAACTTTAAAAGCGCTATGGGGGGGGCTTGTCGTGGCCTGGAAGGGTGCCGGTCTTCGCCTGTTCTGGCCTGAAAGGGGGCAGCGGGCCAACCCGGCGACCTGTCATCTCGCGCGAGGTCCGAGATCTGATCCGCAAGTTGCGCCGAGAGAATCCCAGCTGGGGCTTAGCCCGCATCCACGGTGAGCTGCTCAGACTCGGCATCGACATCGGCGGAACCAGGGCCAGCAAATACATCGCGCTGCGCCGTTTGAGACATGGCGCAAATTAGAGAACCACCTCACGCAGCTGGTCTCGGTCGACTTCTTCACCCTGCCCACCATCGGTTTTCACGTCCTTTACGTGTTTCTGGTATTGGACCATGATGCTCGTCGCATTCTTCACTTCAATGTGACCGCCGACCCGACCGCCGAGTGGACAGGACAGGAAATGCGGGAGGCCTTTCCCCTTGACCAACTGCCGCGCTACCTGCTGCGGGACCGCCATGCCATCTTCGGCGATGACTGCAGAGAACAGGGATGATTCCCGGAGCGGGTGCTTGGTCCATTCGGCGCGCGTGCCTCGATCATGTGATGGTGTTCCATGCAGGCGAGCTCCGTCAGTCCCTCGGTTCGTATTTCGAGTACCATCAAGAACGCATCTCTCCTGGGGGAAGGACTCGCCCGAGCCACGACCCCTTCAGCCGCCCTGAACGGGGACAAGTCGTAGCGCCACGGCAGATCGGCGGGCTGCATCACCGCTACAGCACGACCGGCCGTCTGAGACCCTGCTCTCCTTAAATATAGGTGCTGAAATATGGGTACTGACGACAGGCGGGCGCGCTCCTCAACGCCCGAGAAGCTGATTCGGTGGCCGTTTTCGCGACCGGGCAAGCAATCACGGACCTGCAGAAGGAATGATTCGCTCTGCACGGCTACTTTCCTTCACCCTTTCTTACGGAGATCGAGTTTTCGGCATCGACAATGTCCCGAAACGTCGAGGAAATGAACACACGGACGGTCCTCCATGGTTCGGACGGAGTGCACTCTCTGCGATCCTCCATAGGGCCCGTTCGCCGATCCTGGTTGCGCGCGTTGCAGTTTCTTGCGTGATTGGCGGCGCAGACGGGGAATTGGTGGTTCAACCTGCTTTCAGACAGGCGGTTGGTCTGTCCGCACGCTTGCCCCGCGCAGAACCGGCCGCATGGGGGGCGGCGTAGTTGCCCAGCGATACGGAGCTGCCGTGGCGGTCTTCGGTAGCAGAGACCGTTCGGTATATTTCAATAAGCTTCTCGGCTTGAGCGGCCTCCAGAAGTCGCATGCACACATACTCCCGGAGTGACCTCTTTACTTCGAACAGGCTAGCGGACAACTGCGGGACGATCTCCGCAATTCTCTGCCTTCCGTCACAAAGGCGGAGGACGCCGGCCACCCAGTCCGATATCCGATCCACGCGATCGTTCACTTCCGACACGGGTCGAGTAACGTAGAAGTGCGGGCCGCGCACCCAGGTTGGCTGGCTGTGAAGCTTGAGAGCGTCAACGATTCGCTGGACGTCGAAGGAAAGTTCGAGCACGAGGGTACGCTTGTGTCTGACGGGTCTGTCGCTCCACCACAATGTGGTTCCGGGTGGAACCAGCTTACCCGTCGGACTCGTTCGGGTGTCCGCTGAAGCACCGCGTTGAAGCGCGTCTTCGTAATGCAGCAGCGCCTCGACAGCTGGGGCTCCGCCTGTTTCATGCATGCGCACGAAAGCCGGAAACTCCCTGCGAAAGTCCTCTGTACGATAGTAGTGGCGCAGGTCAGATGCCCCCAGGGCCGGCCGAATTCGAAGCCGGTGCGCGCGCCATTCCAAAAAGAAGTCCAGCAATCCGGAGGTATTCTGATCAATTGCGACCAGGAGCCAGCGAAACCGGGACATTCCCATGAGCACAAACTCCCGCAGCTCGAGAACCCAGCCGCGCTCCAGGTGCGGGGTCGGAATCATATAAAAGTTGGGAAAGATTTCGGGATGCGCGCGGATCAATTGTAAGTCCGCCTCATGCTGGCGGCGCGCCTGGTGTGACATATCTGAGCACAGCTCTTCCAGAACCAGTTCCTTCCTGTGTTTGGAATAAAGCGGGGTTTCCGCCAGAGGCGCCAGCAGGTTGAGTTGGGGGCGCGAGTTCGGGCACCGCCCGGAGTGCATGTACATGCGAACCGTTTGCCTCAGATCCTCCCATGTCTCTTCCGGAAAGCCAGTGATCAGGGAAACCGTGCTGCGGATGCCCAGCCGTTCCGTGGCGTCGATGATCTCTTCGGCCCGTTTCGGATCGAGGTGCTTATCAATGATCTTCTGCATCCTTTCCGAGCCCGCCTCCACGCCAAAGAAAATTCCCCGGCAACCACCTCGGAACATAAGTTCTAGCAGTTCCTCGTCAATGCAATCGGTGCGGGCGCTGCACGACCAGGTAAACGCTTCGCCCGATCCGATCATAGCTTCGCAAAATGCCGCCACTCGCCGGCGGTCAACGGTGAACATGTCATGGACAAGTTCGAAGTCTCGAATGGAATACGCGCCGGCAATCCTCCTCATGTCACACAACAGGCGCTGGGGAGAACGGAGCCGGAAATTTCGGCGGAAGAAATCGTTGGTCGAACAGAACGTACATGCAAACGGGCATCCGCGTCCCAGCTCCAGGAAGGCCCGGTCGGCGCCCCGCAACTCTCCAGTCAGGTGATAGGCTGGCGAAGGAAGCAGATCGAGATCCTCGATCACCGGAGCCTTGGCATTCCGCTGCGGCCGCGCTCCCATCCGATACGTGAGGCCCAGCACCCGGTCGAGCCGTCGTTCGCCTTCCAGTTCGTCGAGCAGCAGCGGCAAAGTGCGTTCTGCCTCGCCGCGCAGGACTAGATCGACGAATGGGAACGCCGCCAGCGTTTGCAGATCGACAACGGAAGCCTGCGGCCCTCCAAGCAGAGTGGTCGACTCCGGCCGAAGCGCCTTCACGGCTCTGGCAATTCTTATGGTTAGGGGATAACTGCTGCAGATGGAAGCGAAGCCGTAAACCTCCGCCTCGGTCGCAGCAATCGCCCGGGCTGCAAACTCCGCGAACTCTTGGGCTGCGTCCGTACGCCCGGAGCCTGAGTACTCAAGATAGGCGCGGTTGAGGTCTGTGATCCGCGCTATGTCCCCGCGCTCCTCGAGCACGGCCGCGAGGCTCAGAATGCCGAGTTGGGGCTCAGAAGCGGCCCGCCGCACCGATTCGCTCTTAACCTCGTCGGCATCGGTGAACTCGGCGACAACCGGCGCGGTGACAAGGCAGACCTCCATGGCATGTTCAGTCGGTGGCGCGGCCACCACCACCGCCCACGTGATGCTGGATTACGAGCACCAGGTCATTACCGCGCCCGAAAAGATCAGTAGGTTCGGCGGAGAGCTTCTCGCGAATGGCCTCCTCTACATCTTTGCGAGTACGGCCCTTGACCCTTATCTTGATCGCTTGAACATGCTCTTGCTTACCTTTTTTCTTTCGCGCCATAGGCTTGCCTCAATGACCGGCGTACTATACACCGCTGGCTCTGGTGAAACAATGATCATCGAGGCCTTGCTGGGAGCGAGAAAAATGCTTGACGCTTCAATACCCCCGTCCAAATACTGGCACTCACTTCTCCTAAGTTCAGATAGATCGAGTCTCCGGAAACGGACAGTTCGAAGGAGTACGGCTCCACCGTTTCCGGAGAGATACGTGAGTTATGAAAATGCATCACCGGAAAGGGGCGTCCTTTGACCTTTCCTGCTTTCGGATCAAAATGTTGTCCCCATGTGCATGGGGCACCGTCGCGACTCGACAGATAAAAAATCGTCTTTCCGTCGCCGGACCATCGCGCTCGGTCGCCATCTGCCGACCCATCCGTGACCGGGGTCCACTCCCCGGTGGCCACGCCGGTTGATTTTGGAAATCTTACTGCAAAAATCCTTCTCTCCCCGCCTGCCATCGAGGCGGTGAACAGCAGGTATTGATTTTCGGGAGACCAACTTGCTTCACTCAGGGAAAGGTTGCCTGCCTCGAGAACGACCTTCGCCTCTTGCGTCTCCAGGTCTGCCATCTTGATCTTGGAAGGCAAGCCGTCCCGATAGAAAATTCCGCGCTTCCCGTCAAACCACCCGGTTGGTTTGCTGCATCCCGCACACAGCACCCTGGCGGGTTTTCCGCGACCCGCTAGAAGAATTGATGTGGAGCCCTGGTCCCGCACCTCAAACGCCACCGCTTCTCCTGAATCGTCCACCACCGGCGACGACTTGTCCAGACTCGATGCGAGGAACAGGGACTCCTGTCCTGCCTGAATGTCCTTGATCCAGATGTCATGGTGGGTCTGGAATCCCCTTGAGAAAACCAGCCAGCGTCCATTGTGAGAAATGTAGGGCGAAATATCGAATGCGGCGTCCTGGGTTACCTTGGCGGGAATTGCTTTCGAGCTTAGCGCGTGCTCGATTCGCCAGACGTGGAGCGCGCCCGACAATTGTGAGAAGGCAATCGTCCCATTTAAGGCGAGGGAGGAAGACTGGTCTACATTTCTGGCATACCCTGACGTCAATTGTTGGGGTGTTCCGCTCGGCATCAGGCTCTTCTCAGAGAGTCTGAGTCTCCACAGGTCTGTCGTTTCTCCGTGTCTTCCGCTGAAGACTACCGCATCCGCGTACCAGCCGCCCAGCGTATCCACCGGCTGGATGTGTTGGCGGCGCAACAGCGCCAGGGCGCCGGTGTTCTGAACCCTGTTTCCGTCTCTGCTCGTCACCCACCAATCCGAGCACCCCGGCAGCGCCTGATCCCCCGTGCGGCACCCGGTGAATAGGAGGGACTGGCCGTCAGAACTCCAGACCGGGTTCCGGGCGTCTTGGAAGTCAGCGGCGAGGCGCGCGCTCGAGCCATCTGTCAGAGAAAGCACAAACAGCTGCCCCGACGCGATCGTTTCATCGGGATTACCCACCCAGTATGCAACCCTGGCGTCATCCGGCGAGAACCGCGGGTCTCTGCCACCGCGAACGAGCAAGCGCTCATTTCCATTCGCCGCGTCGACCCTGTAGATCCCTCCGCCACCGCGTTCGGAGCGGAAGACGACAGAAAGGCCATCCTGCGAGATACTCGGATCCACATCTTCGGCCGGGCCGGTTGTCAGCCGGACGGGCCTACCCGAGGGCAGACGCTGCACCCATATGTCCAGATTGCCCGCTTCCGCGCGGTCCGAACTGTAAGCCACGAACCGGCCATCGCGCGATAGACTGGGTTCGCCCGAGTTGTCGGTGCTGGGCGTGAGTTGAGCGACTCCTTCCAAACGGACGTCGCCGTTGCCCATCCAAAGGAGCGCGCCGCTGACCATGATCACCGTCAGCGTCACCCCAGCTCCCATGATCCAGGCGTTCTTGGACCGCCTTGCAGGGTTCAGCGCAGAAAGGACGTCTTTGACGTGCGGGAAGCGATCTTCAGGCCGAGATTCCAGGCAGCGGCGAATCGCAGCTTCCCAGCGCGGGCTCAGATGGTGGTCGGGCGGCAACAGGATTCTGCGTCCACCCTCAGGGCGTGAGGGAGGGCTTCCCGTCAGCATCTCGCAGATGACGACGCCGAGCGCATACTGGTCTGCGGCGAACCCTACCTGGCCTCCGCGTTCTTGTTCCGGGGCCATGTAGCGCGGTGTACCTCCCCGGGACTCTTCCGGATCATCACCCCGCTCCGTCAGGAGGTTGAGCGCTAGGCCGAAATCCGTAATCACAGCGCGCGTTCTACCTGCCTCTGCTTTTACCAGCATCACATTGCTGCTTTTGAAGTCCCGGTGGACGATTCCGTGTGAATGTGCGGCGGCAAGACCTGCCACCATCTGCTCGATCAACTCGAGCGCCTCTTTGGGCTGGAAGCGACCCTGCTGACGAAGGCGGTCCGCCAGGGTTTTGCCTTCAAGCAATTCCATGGTCAGGAACCAGATCCGGTCTTCGGAGCTCTGATCGTGGCTGAACACGTCATGGACCCGGCAGACGTTCACGTGAGAGATCACGCGTGCCTGCTTTACCTCCCGCTTGAAGCGCTCAATCACCGACGGCCGGGACGCGATGCCGGGCCGGATCGTCTTGAGCGCAACCCTCTCTGCTAACTCCGACTCCCAAGCCTCGTAAACTTCCCCCATTCCGCCACTGTTCAGAAAGCGGAGAATTCTAAAGCGCCCGCCAATCATCTGTCCGGGAAGGAGAGACCCGGTTCCCCAGCTCAGCGGGCTGGCCTGATCCCGGGTTACAGGCGCAGTTCGCCGGGAATCAGCTGTGACCTGGTCGCCTGCCCGCCGGCTAACGGTTTCCCTCTCTGACTGCCGATCCTCCGAGCACGCCCCTTCGACTGCGTCCTTCCGCTTCCTGAAGCGTTCCGGAAGCGCGGCCGCGAAGGTCCTTCTTATCTGTTCCCATTTTCCCGCAGTCATGGTCAACTCTCGCGGTTGAAGTCCGCTCTCCGAAATCCTTAGGACCTAGCGCACGCAGGACTGCCCTTGACCCATATCGCAAAGGCCTTCCTATGGTTCGGGCAATGCGAAATTTTCTTCGGCTTGGGATGGGAACCGAATGCAACGACTGACCACTCGAATTAAAACGAAGGAATTCTACTCCAAGATCCGCAGGCGGACCCACTCTCCAGACTGGCAATCCAGACCGGCAATCTTTGGAAAGCCAGGGGGTGTGTTGGGCAGTAGTCACGCGGCATCCGGACCGGGAGCGGATAGAGCGGCAGAACCGATAGGCCTTGCTGAGAGAGCACGAATATCTGATACATGACCGAGATGGGAAATTCTGTCCCTCGTTCCGCCAGCTGATCGAGACCGGAGGAGGGAAGAGCATTCTGTTGCCAGAGAGGAATCCGACGCTGAAACGAGTACTCGGAACGATGAGTGAGGTCGAAAAGCTGGAAATCCCTGTCGAAGGTGATCCTGTTCCACGCTGGTCTCCGGGTGCGCCGATCGAGCGGGGAGGCTACGGAGTACGTGAAGCTATGCCCCGAAAGCCTTGCGGAGATCTTTCATCAGCAACACCAGCTGCAATTCGTGGACGGGCGAAGGCTCAAAATCAAAATCTGATAAAACTTCTTCGCTTGTTCGTCAGTCGCATGAACAAGAACAGCACGAGCGCCCACGGTGTCGGCAGCTTGAGCGATTCGCGTGAGCGCATCCTTCAGCAGCTCCTTTCCGTTTACGAGGGCACAACGTCGCCTTAGTGAGTCTGTCTGGGTGCCACGCGCGGCGGCACGCGGTCGATGTCCATGGTGTCCACCCTGCCCGTGGCTCCGATCCGCGCACAATGCCCGGTCGACGAGCGCGACCTCGTCGATCAGACCCTTGAACGGGCGATTGCGCACGCTTTGGTCGCCGATTCCGAGAGCCTCGTTAGGAACATGCTGGGGATCGGGCAACCCCGGTTCGATGCGTCCGGCGGCAACGGCGGTCGCGACGCTGTCCAATGCGCCGTTGATGTAGATGCCTACCTCGTTCGCGTTGTAAGTCGCCGCAATGTGGGTTTCGACGCCGATGGGCAGGGTAGCCGTGCTGTCTCGGCTGCGGATGGCGGCGATCGGCGGTGTTAGATGGCGTGGAATGGCCAGCACCAGGACTCTTCCTTCGCTTAATGATCGGGTTGCCGGCTCCTCCTGAGTGACGAACGCCCTATCGAGGACTTCGGAGCGCGCCTAGAACTCATCCTTATGCTGTTCCAGAACGATACGCACGAGTTGACTTCGAGTGTGCACCCCTGTTTTGGAGAACAGTTGCTGCAGAGTTGCCTTCACCGAACTCTCGGAAACTGCGATTCGTTCTGCGATTTCCTTGTTGGCTAGACCCTCGAATACGAAAGAGAGGACCTGGCGCTCCCGCTGGGTAAATTTCGACCTGGGCCGCTGGTTTGCGCCACCGGAGATGGCCTCCTGCAGGAGTTGCTGGTCGAACCACACTTTGCCGGCCATCACATCGCGGATCCCCTGTGGAAGCAATGCCGCCGAGTTGTGTTTCATGAAAATCCCGGAGATCCCCGTGTGGATCAGCTCGGCCACCCTGCTTTCCTCAACTCCAGCGGTCACAACCAACACTCGACCCCCAAAGCCCTGCTGTTTGGCCGCCAGCATGAACGCTGTACCATCACGATTTCCGAGATCGAAATCGAGCAGGACGATGTCAACGTGCGTTTCCCGAAGAGTTTTGAGAGCCTCCTCGATGGAACCGCAGGGTGCGACCACCTCAAAGCCGGGTTCCGCCCCCAGAAGCCGGGTTACACTTTCCCGGAAAAGAGCGTGATCATCAACCACAAGAATTGTGATCGTCCGTTCCACTGATTCATTCATTCGCTGGTTCCTCATGCACAGAGGAATGCAGAAGGACGGCAAAACAGCAACCCTGGGCGGTTTCCTCGTAGGCGAGGTCACCGCCAAAACTCCTCATGATAGCGCGCGACATGTAAAGACCCAAGCCCGTGGCGTCGGACCCGCTTTGGAAGGGCCGGAACAGGTTGTGAGGAGATGCGATGCCGACGCCGGTGTCCTGAAAGCGAATCGCGACGGCGTTGTTTGTTTCCGTTGCAGTCACGCAGAGTCGCTTGGTATCCATGGACTGCATGGCACGCTGGCTGTTCTTTGCCAGGTTGAGAAAAACTTGAACCAGCCCGTAGCGATCGGCCCAAACCAGTGGCAAGGATTCCGGAACTCGCCATTCAATCTCCATTTCCGACTCACGGTAGGCGGCGTCGATGAGAACCCGAAATTCGTCGAGTACCGAGGTTAAGTCGACAACGGCAGCGTTCTGGACAGCCGAAGGTCGCAGTTCCAAGGCTGACATTCGTTCCAGACTTTGAATGAGCGTACTCAACGCGCGAAAGTCTTCGTTGTGCGCGAGTTCCTTCACCGCAGAAAGATTCTTGTGGACCACCAGCATGGCACTACTCAAGTTCCGAACCTCATGGGCCACCGCAGCGATGAGGATCCGGCTGTTCTTGAGCAGGTGACTGAGGCTTAAGTCCTCTCGGTGGCGCAGGTCCTCTGACAGATCCACAATGATCGCTGCCAGGCGAGGGCCGGAGGCTGTGGTGTAAGTGGAAAACCAGACGCCCGCGAGAAACACTTCGCCGTTGCTTCGGCTCCCCGTACAGTGCAGCGCCGTTCGGAACACCTGGGTGGTCTCAGTCTGAACGACGGTTTGCAATGCTGGAAGATACGAGCTGATGGCCCGCCCTTCGAGGGAACCAACATCGGGCGCCAGGAGCTGTTGGGCTGCCTGGTTGGCTAGAAGGATGCTTCCGCTCAAATCGATTGTCACAATCGCGGCCGGGCTGCTCTCGACCAGAATGTGCAACTGGGCCTCGGCCTCGCGGCGCAGGATCGTCTGGTCTCGCAGTTCGCTAAGGTGCCTCCGTTCATCAAGGTGCCGGTTACGGAGTTCCGAAATGAACAGTCCCGTACCGATGTAACCCGCTGAGCTGAGGATCAGACGCACCAAAGCCTCGTTCTCCGGGAGGTGGCTAAAGGCTTCCTGAAGAACCGCGCATAGGCCGCCAGCCACGACAATCTGTTTTCGCGATAGAAATCCGCTGACGACCATGACGGGAAATAGGTACAGGAAACCCAGAGAGACGTAGGGTTCGGTCCTCCAGTCGACGTATGCAATCGCCATCACCAGCGCAAAGGCGACAATCAGCAGGTTCTTGCGGTTGTGTGTGGAGTAGAGGATGGCTAAAGGACCCTTCATTGTCCGCCTTCAATTGTTGCGCAACTACCGCTAAGCAGAGAACTGCATTTCCGATTCTGTACTAAAGATAGCCTCTGGTAGCTTGGCCACAACATCCGCCGCGTCGCCCGCTCCAACTCAATTAAATGTTGCTGATAGCCGAGTTTTACGGAACAAAATCCCATTGGCGTCCTAATTTCGATCCTTGGCCAAGCGTGCCCCGCCGCATCCTTTGGTAGCGAAAGATAGCTAATAGAAATCCGAACGATTTCTGTTGATCCGAAAGATGGGATTCCATTTTCACGGCTATTTGCCCAAGCTAACAGCTTCGGGTCTGAAGAGCCATGGCGTGTTTCGAGAAGGGCAAGTGCTTTGGATGCCCAATACGCCTCTCGCAACCCAGAGAACAGGCAGTTGGCGGTTCGTTTCCTCCCTCACGACTTCTTGAACGAAGTGCCTTAAAGGTCCAACATTGTGATTGTCGACACCAGTGTCAATGCCCGCATGCAGGCTGCGCTCGAGCCACGCATCCACTTATCGACTCGAGTCTCGGCAGCCCTCGAGACCGTTTCAGCGCCCGACTGGATTGGCGCTTCACGGACCGTTGCCCGGGCCATGGCGAGAAGCCCGGTCGACACAACGGTCAAGGACCTGTTGGCGTCAAGTTTCGCGGCGCTCGATCTGCTCGGCATCGGACTCGCGGTTTGCAATCTTTCGGGCCAACTGCTGGTGGCGAACGGAACCGCCGAGCAAATCCTCAGAACCCGAGATGGGCTGGAACTGGACTCAGACCAGGTACTCTGCGCGACTCATGAATGCAATCCTTCGTTGAGCCAACTTGTGCAACAGGCGGCAAGGTCTGCAGTGCTGGGGAAGGCTGGAGATAATGACGCCATGTTGGCGATTCCGAGGTCTTCCGATAAGCGGGCGTTGACGGTACTGGTGCGTGCCGCCAACGGGGCGTCGACGAAGGAAACACATTCGGAACAACCGGCCGCTCTGGTGCTGATCCTGGACTCCGCACTTCCCGCGAAGGCGGCCGAGCCCGAGCTGCGTCAACTGTACGGGCTTACTTCCACCGAAGCCCGCTTAGCCAACCTGCTGATGGAAGGTAAGACACTGGATGAGTGCGGCTGCCAACTTGGTATCCGCCGTTCTACAGTCCGGATGCATCTTCGGAACCTGTTTGCAAAGACCGGCGTTCGTCGCCAGGGCGAACTGGTCTCGTTGTTGCTCAAGAGCATCGGGCTGGGTCCGCGCAAGAAGTGAGGACCTAGTCGCCGATCGTGGCAATTTGTTCTGGAACGGATTGTTCTGGAACGGACTCGCGCTCCGCGGGTCTAGCTGTGTCCCACCGTTCTCGATATCTCCGCCTTGAAAACCTGGCTGCCTAACGGAAGATATTTCGCTGGCTTCATTCAAGTGGACGTAGACACCCCCCTGGCATTGACCTACGCTGTGGTTGCTGAAGACAAAATCCTCCACTTCAGCGTTCAGCTTGCTTCTGTGCGGAAGTCTCCACTCGAGAAAAGCGCAACCAGTATCTTCGGGGAGTTTTGAACTATGGCAACCGGCCACCGTGTAGCGAGAGCCCGAGGAAACTTCAGGTGCCCTCGTTGCGGAGCGTGGGAGTCGGAGGGTGGATGCCAAGATCCCAAGAAGTGCGCGCATACACTGGCCGGGATGGAACGCGAGTGTGCGCGAGAAATCGTCGGTGCATTAAACAATCGCTCAAGCAAAGACACGACCGGCTTGCTGGGGTTGGAAGCGCTCGACCTGCTCAGTATCGGATTGGTTGTGTCGAATGCCTCCGGACAGTTGCTGCTTGCCAACCGAACGGCGGAAGAGATTCTCAGAACTCGGGACGGCTTGGAACTGAATTCGCATGGTGTGCTCTGTACGGTACGCCGATGCGGCCAGCCTGCCAGTGAGGTTCTGCTGCGAGCGGCGAGAGTCGCCCCGTCCCAAGAGTTCGGAAGCAGTGACGCTGCCTTCAGGGTTCAGCGCGCTTCCGCCAAGCCAGCCCTGACGGTCGTGGTGCGCTCGATCCGGAGAATGTCGGCGACCGAGGGCCCCGCTCTGCCGGCCGCTCTGGTTTTGATCCTAGACTCGGCGCTTTCCGTGAAGACGACCGAGGCGGAATTGAATCAGCTTTACGGGCTGACTGCCACCGAAGCCCGTCTGGCGAATTTGCTGACCGAAGGCAAGGCCCTGGATGACTGTTGCCGTGAACTTGGCATCTCCCGTTCGACAGCTTGTACGCATCTTAAGCGGCTATTCAAAAAGACCCGCGTGCGGCGACAGAGCGAGCTGGTCTGTTTGCTGTTGAAGAGCATTGGCCTGGCCCGGTTAGGAAGTGCGGCGACGAGAAATCCATTCGCGCTCGGGTTCGCAGCGCTCAACGGACAGCTGGGCAAGGATCTGGCGGCCGGGGCTGCGCGCATGACGGGAAACTCATGAAGGCCGATTCCCGAGCGTGCGCGGGAGCGGACTCGTGGCGGGATTGTCCCGCAGGGTCCGGATCCGAGCGCTTGGGGAAGTGCGACCAAGAGTACTTAGCAACGATCACGAATAATTACGGCTTCATCATTCATGTGGACGTAGACAGCGATTTTGTACTCGCCTAAGCTGGCCATCAGTTCAAGCAGGTCAGACTCCCTCCTGACCTGAAGCTCCCCCAAAAGAATGCTGTAGCACGGGCGGATGTCTCCCTCGTCTCGTGCGTGAAGTACACACATCCAATGTTGTGGCGCTGAGAGTTCTGTGGAGGATTCACATTGGCCTCGAAGTATGTCAGGGCTAGCTTGTCCGCTCGGGATGTTGTTCTTCGCCTCTCACTAATCGAAAACCAGGCGCAGCTTGCGCCGACAGGTCCGGAAGGAGGCCGCAAGGTCATGAGAAAGGTCTACCAGGTTTGCTTGCCAGTACTTCTAATCTGTCTTGCGACAGTCGCTGCGAGCGCGCAGTCGTTCCGAGTGCAGTGCCCCAAGACAACCACCCTACATCCCGGA
>Ga0137418_10000079_pt1 | contig 64859 bp, 58 predicted proteins | sample CZODoug3_1_2_16f_FD_122242 | JGI IMG/M metagenome (GOLD analysis project Ga0137418, IMG submission 122242) | Vadose zone soil fungal communities from Angelo Coast Range Reserve, California, USA - CZODoug3_1_2_16fungal (Hybrid Assembly) | ecosystem: Environmental > Terrestrial > Soil > Vadose...
GGTTGCCGCCGGCGGGGAGCGCGCCGCCCGGGAGCACCTTGACACCCGCGGCCTTCCACTCCGCGACTCGCTTCTGCACGTTGTCGACGATGAAGCCGACGTGGTTGACGACGGAGCCGACCGTGCCGCCCTCGCCGGTTTCGCCGGCCAGGATCAGGCTGATGTAGACGCCCGGGAACGCGATCAGCGGTTGTCCGCCCGGGTTGTAGAGCTTGCCGCCCATGGCGAGGAAGAGTTGCTTCTCCGCCTCGACGTTCTTGGTGGCGATGTGCCAGTGGCCCATCGTGAGGCCGGCGGCGTTGTAGGGCGCCAACTGTGCGACCGCGGGGGATGCGGTCAGCGTCGAGGCGAGCGCGAGCGCGGCGAACAGAATTCGTTTCACGGGATCCTCCTGCAGCTTGACAACGTTCACAATCGCGCCGGTTTGGTGCGACGTCGCTCCGCCCCACCACACCGACACCGTACCGGACTCGGCCGTCGAATCGCCCCTATGAGCGCGCGGGTGAGCGAGATTGCAATCCGCGAAGAGTAACTCACAAACACCGAATGGCCACCACGATCTGCGCGCAGCGTCCGAGTCCGCCACGAGACCGGATTCGGCTGATGTCGGGCTGTCGCGCTTACAATGCGTAGGCTTACGCCATGTCTAAAGGGCACGACCGTTGGGACACGGTCGAGCGGCTCTATCATGCTGCGCTCGCGAAGCCGGCCGACGGCCGCCCCGCGTTCCTTGCGGCAGCCTGCGTGGGCGACGAGGCCTTGCGCCGCGAGGTCGAATCGCTCCTGGCGCAGAACGCGTCAGCGGACGGTCCGTTCACACGTGGGGCGGTCGTCGCCGCCGCTGGTCTGGTCAGCGACGCCGGCCACTCCACGCTGACGGGTCGACAACTCGGCGCCTACCGAATCCTCGCGCCCATCGGCGCCGGCGGCATGGGGGAGGTCTATCGTGCTCGTGACACGCGGCTCGGGCGCGACGTGGCCATCAAGCTCCTGCCCCCCGCCTTCACGTCGCATCCCGATCGCCTGGCGCGCTTGGAGCGGGAAGCGCGCGTGCTGGCCTCCCTCAACCATCCGCACATCGCCGCAATCTACGGGATCGAAGACACGCTCACAGGTGGCGGCTCATCGATCCGCGCGCTGATTCTCGAGCTGGTCGAAGGCGAGACGCTCGCCGAGCGGATCGCACGCGGCGGATCCAAAGGGCTGCCTCTTCAAGACGCGCTCGACATCGCACGTCAGATCGCCGATGCGCTCGATGCCGCACATCAGAAAGGCATCGTTCACCGCGATCTCAAACCCGCCAACATCAAGATCACGCCGCAGGGCGTCGTGAAGGTACTCGACTTCGGCCTGGCGAAGCTCGAGGATGGCAGAGGCGAGAACGCGGATGGGCCTACCGGGGCGCCGACCATCACCGTCGACGCCACGCGTGAGGGGCTGATCGTTGGGACAGCGGCGTACATGAGTCCCGAGCAGGCACGCGGTCAGGCCATCGACAAGCGCACCGATATCTGGGCCTTTGGCTGCGTACTGTACGAAATGCTCACCGGCCGCGCCGCGTTCGCGGGTGGCACGGTCTCGGATCTGATCGCCGCGATTCTCGAACGCGAGCCGGATCTGACGCGTCTTCCTGTCGGCACGCCCGCGAGTATCCGGCGTCTGCTGCAGCGATGTTTCGAGAAGGATGTGCGGCGGCGGAGGCGTGACATCGCCGATGCCGGTGTGGAAATAGAAGACGCGCTCTCGTTCTCAGAGGTCGCTGCCTCCGAGGTCCTCGCGAAGCCGAAGTCGCGAACGCCGTCGGGCACATCGCTGTGGTTGCTGGCGGTTGGAGCCATCGTCCTCGCGGGCGTCGCATACGCCACGGGCTGGTTCGCCTGGCCGCGGATGGGCACACCGGCGCCTCCGGTATTCGATCGAGTCGTCCGTCTCGTGTCGACGCCGGCGCACGAGTTTGGCCCGGTGATCTCTCCCGACGGCAAGTGGGCGCTGGATGTATCGATCAGCGACCCGCCGCGGGTGACGCTTCTGCCGATCGGCACCGGGCAGGCACGCGAAGTACCACTAGTGGGCCTCGAACACGTCCAGAACGGCGCAGCGCGATTCATGCCCGACGGCAGCCACATCGTCATCAACGCCAATGAGCAGGGCCACTCCGTCCGTGGATACCTGGTGGATCTTTCTGGAGGGAAGCCTCGCCCTGTTACACCCGAAGGAATCGCGTCTTTGCTGGTTTCCCCGGACGGGCGCTACGTTACCGCCCAGAGTGCCGATTCATCCGTGGTGCTATGTTCCGTGGAAAACGGCAACGCGCAGAAGATTCCGGGCATGAACTCCGACGACACCGCGGCACAGTGGTCCGAAGACAGTTCCGCGTTATATGTCTATCGTTCGGGAGAGATCCCGGCCCGCATCTTTCTGCTCGATATCCGCACCGGTCAGCGAACCCTGGTACGCGAGATCAGCCCGTCGGAGCGGGCGGGAGTGATCTCGATCGCTCCCATAACCCTAAGTCGCAACGCCTCGCGGTTTGCCTACAGCTACTATCAGAACCTGTCGGTGCTCTTTGTGATTTCGGGACTCAAGTAGCGTCTTCTAATCCAACGAGCCCGAGAAATCCTCCGCGACATAGTGGAAAAAGATTGAAGTCGAGGAATTACCCTCGGCCAAGGTACCGCGATAATGCGGCAAGTCGCGCCCGCGATAGAGCAGGCCATCTCCCAATGCCTGGCAGACGGTGACTGTGCCTTGTTTGGTATCGAGGTGCAAGGGCCACGGAGTGGCAGCCACCGGTTCCGGAGAATAGTCGATGCACATGGTGATGCTGAAGGCGCACTGTTCGCGATCCGTGTGCTTCTCCAGCCGCGCACCGTGCTGGTAAGAAGCCATGTACACATAGGACGGCTTCACGGACTCACCCACGAGATCGCTCGCGGCTTTGGTCAGCTGAAGGTGGAAAAAACGCGCCGCGGGTTCGTTGTGCGCTATGTATCGGCGTGCGCTCTGGTGGTCCCCAAGGCGGATCGCACCTTTTCTTATCTGCCGCCGGTAGTGCCGCCGCAGCGCAGCCACCTGAAACGGGTGCAGCAGGCCAGCGATGGGGGCGTAGCCGGCTTCGCGGAACTTTGTCCGACACCACTCGGTGGTTGCGGACCAAGCCCGGCGCCGGGAGTCCGCGTAGCCTGCGGGGATAAGAATCTGGGCGTTGCAGAGAGCTGTTCGAACGTCCACGGCAAGATCGGGAATTGCAGCGCGACTATCATCCAGCTCCCACACAATCGTGCTCAGTCTTGGACCCAGCCAAAAAGGCGTCCAGGCATCGGTCGCTGGATCCTCAACCCAGGCAACGGTTCCGCCGGCCAGGCTGGGTGTCGTGAGCACCTCGCCTTCCGGGCCGAGTTCGTCCGGACCACCATTCCCAGACAGGCGGCATTGCGGATTGAAACATAGCTCGCCCTCACCCCGGCTCCTTGGCAGCTGTCGCAGAAGCCGCTCGGGAACCAGTTGAGTGGGCTGATCATCGAGAAGGCAGGAGAAGCCATCTGGAGAAATCCGCGACGCTGCGTACGGCGCCGCAGAACCCTGCATGAGCTTGGCCACCCGGGCGAGCCACTCCGCGTCCCTTACCGGTGTAGCCATCCGTTCACCGTGAAACGGCTGTCGGCGAATGCCTGCGACGGGCATACGACGGGAGTGATTTCGTGCAGAAGTGAGCTGCGAAACAAGACCATCTGGTTCTGTTCCGGCACAATCGTTATGTAGTCTCCGGTGCAGAACCAGCAACCATTCTCCCGGTAGGCGTCATGCAGACGTAGTTCTCCACCATCGAATGCCTTGGGCTCACGATGGAAGAAATAAACAAAGGTGAGTTCTCTTGTGGCGATCTCCGACTCCGCGTTGTCGCTATGGTGCCGGAAGAAATCGCCGTGGTTGCTGGCCGTGATCTGGCTTTCGACCCGCGAGATTAGGAATGGCTCCATGCCCAGCTTCTCAAGGACCACAGCGAGCGCTGCCTGCAGCCGGGCAATGACCACGTCACGCTGTTTGCCCAAGTCCATCAGCACGCGCGAGCGCCGGTATTCCGGGTCGATGACACTTCCGATTACACCCGGAGAAATGACTTCGCTCACCTTGAAATCACTTTGGTGAGCGAGCGCGTAGCTGGTTAAATTCTGCAATTCCTCGGGTACGAGGAACTCGTCGAGCACCACGCACTCGGCGTGGAGAATTTCCGACCCGCCTTGTGCGGCAAGGGAACAATCCTTCGAAAGCGCCGAAACCTGTACGCTCTTCCTATGTCCCGGTCCGGGTGCGGGCGAAGGCGGGCGTGGGCCGGTGGCAGGGGCATTGGCGGGCGGACGCGGACCGGTGGCTGGCGGTGGCGCAACCGGCGTCCTCAGGGAAATCGGGCGTTCCACGGGATTGGCCCGAGGGCCGGGTCCTGGGCTGGGCGATGGCGGACGCGGACCGGTGGCGGGTGAGGGTGGAGGCGAGGCGAATTTCCGCAGAGGCGTGGAATCGAGAACGCTGCGCAGAGACGGCTGGCGCTTGATCTCGTCCAACACGTGGCTGCCAATCAGGTCCGAAGCGCGCTGCAGAATTGTCTCCCCGACCGCGCGTGCAAGAACTGCTTCCACGCATCCGGCCAGCGCGCCACTTCCATCCGGGCAATCCTGGGCATGGTGCAGGATGCTTGCCAAAAGCTCGCGCTCCCGCAGGCTCAGAGGGTTTTGGTCTTGAGTGAGATGTCGGGAAAGACTCCTTAGAGCATCGTGCAGACTCATGGCGCACACTTCTCCCTTAGGGTGAGGACTTGTTGCAAATCGAAAGGGGAAGCAGGGGGAGACTAGCAGAGGAGATTCTAACTACCAAGCGGAATTTTCGTAGGGATGGATGAAGGTACGATCAGGTTGATGCGGCCGACTATTTTGCCGCCATGGCACCCACCAGCGACTGGAATACCTTGAAACCGTCCGTACATCCCAGTTCCGGTTCGGCGGCGCGCTCGGGGTGGGGCATCATGCCTAAAACATTGCGTCCTGGACTACAGATCCCCGCGATGTTGTCGAGCGACCCATTCGGGTTTGCTTCCGGCGTGACGTCTCCGCTGAGCGTGGAATATCGAAACACGACGCGATTGTTTTGCTGCAGCTCGGCAAGCGTGCCTTCGTCGCAGAAGTAATTGCCATCCATGTGCCCGATCGGAATCGTCAGAACCTCGCCCTGCCGGCAGACATTCGTGAAGAGAGTGTCGCTGTTTTCCACCCGAACGTGAACCGGCTTGCAGACATATTTCAGTCCGACGTTGCGCATCAAAGCTCCGGGTAGAAGTCCCGATTCGCAGAGAATCTGGAATCCGTTGCAAATTCCCAGCACGATTCCGCCGCCATCGGCGAACATGCGCACCGATTCCATGACCGGCGAAAACTTGGCGATGGCTCCCGTCCGCAGGTAGTCGCCGTAGGCGAAGCCGCCCGGCACGATGATCGCGTCACAATTTTCCAGATCATGGGACTCATGCCAGAGGAACGTGACCGGCTGCTTCGCGACCTGCTGGATGGTCCAGTACGCATCGTGATCGCAATTCGATCCGGGAAAAATGAGGACGCCAAATTTCATGGCAGATCGCCTCGCTGCGATGGGATATTTCGAGTCTACCATGGCCCAAAAGCGAACCGCCCGGCTCGGTGTTGGAAGCCGGGCGGCATGGATTGGGGCGGTACAGACTACTCCAATTCGCCGGGTGGAGGAGGCGGAAGCGGCATGACATCCGCTCCCGGCCCGGGACCGCCGGGGCCAATCTTCTTCTGGAAATAAAAGAAGCGATCGCCCGGACCGGCATCGCCGCGCACAGCTTTCAACTGGCGCCACTGCTCGAGCGAAAGTACCTTGCGGAGGTTCAGATTCATCATGGTGAACTCCCGCTCCAGTTTGCCGCGCGCGGTCAGCACTTGATCCACCTGCGAACTCACTTGGCCTTCGTCGGGCTGGTCGGCATCAAGCAGGGTTTGCAATTTCAGGTCCTGTTTCTCCATCTCGGCGCCGTCGTCGATAAGCTTCACCTTGTGGTCGTAAAAGACCTGGTTCAATTGCGAAACTTGGCCATCGCTCAGCTGCAGCTTCGAAACAATCTCTGGGTTCTGCCACCACTTGCCCATTTCCCGCCGGATCATCATCCCGCGGGTGCCCCTGCCGGCGGGAGGACCGCCGGGCAAAGCGGGCGGATTCTGCGCCTCTAGGACGCCGGCCAGCGCAAGCGCGGCCCAACCCATCATCCATCTAGTTTTCATGTGAACGAGGCTCCTTAACGGAATTGGTCGAATTCATTGGTAGACCACTGTTGCTCTCCTCCACCATCAACGTCGCCGGCTCCAGAGACAGCGGGGTATCGCTCTGCACCGCGCGCTCTACTTCGACCAGCAGTTCGTGGTCGTAGTCGATCTGTGCCGCAGGCTGCGTTGGAGGGGACACCGAGCCACGATGCAACAGAGCGAACGCCAGCAGCAATAGCACCGCCAGACCCGGTGTCAGCGTCATCGCAAGCTGCGACCTTCGTGAGCGCTCGGTTCGCGCCGCGCGGATGCGTGCGGCTTGCTGTTCCCAGAAACTTTCAGAACGGTTTGCGTGCTCCCGATTGGCTGCGCCAAAAAACCGCAAAGCTTCCTGCACGCGCTCGCGCTCCGCCTGGCAGGGCGCGCAATTTGCCAGGTGATGCTCAGCCGCCAGGTCGAATCCGAGCAGCGCCCGCTCCACCAGCGGATCGTGCGAGTGTTCATTGGCATTCATCGTAGGTCCCTCAACCTGCCGCGCACGGTCTGCAGGGCGCGGAACAGATGGGTCTTCACGCTGCCCACCTGCAACCCGAGAACTGCGGCAATTTCGTGCAGCTCCATTTCCTCGACAAAACGCAGCAGAAACACCGCGCGTTGCTGCTGAGCGAGTTGATCCGCAACCTCCCAGACCGCCCGTACTTCTTCACGCGCAAGCATCACCTGCTCGGGAGACGCTTCCGGTGCGGGGACGTGCTCGGCGCGTCCCTCATCGGTTCCATCGTCCAGACCGAGCAGCCGCTTCCAGAAGCTGGCCTTGCGATTGCGCGCGTGGTCGCGGGCCAGGTTAGCGGCGATCCTGAGGAGCCAGGTTTCGAGACTTGACTCGCTCCGGAAGCTGGACAGGTTCTGATACGCGCGCAGGAAACACTCCTGGGTAAGGTTGTCGGCCTCGTCGGGATCGCGCAGCAGCATCAGCAAGAAGCGGTGGACCCGGCGCTGGTGCCGTCGCACGATCGCATCAAACTCCTGAGCCGTGATATGTTGTGCCGCGGCGCTCAGCGCGGGGGTCAGTGCTGTCTCCATGGATTTTGGATCTCGCTGCTATGAGTATGGACGAATTCCGAGCCGGTAAGGTTTACAGCCAGCCGAGATTCAGTGAGTTTATTCTCCGCGGAAGCATCCAACCACTATGGACATCGGCGAGCATGCCCGCGTAACTGGTGGCGCCCTAAAGAATTGGGCGATTGCCCAACTGCAGGACTCCCTAGCTGTGGGTTTCTTGTGGTGGCTCGGCCTGTACCTGCTGAAGGTGCCGTGGGCGCCGTTCTGGGCGGTGCTGGCGGCCGCTCTCCAGATCGTCCCGCATATTGGTCCAGTTCTCAGCCTGCTCGGACCGGTTCTGGCCTCCTGGATCCACTGGCGAAGCCTGGAGCATTCATTCTACGTCCTGATGCTCTATGCCGGAATTGTGGTCGTCGACGGCTTCTTCCTGCAGCCTTACATCATGAAGCGAACCGCCCGGGTGCCCATCTGGGCCTCCATCCTGACGCCCATCGTCCTGGGTGTGATCATCCCGTTCTGGGGAGTGCTGATCTCTGCGCCATTGCTGGCGGTTGTCTATGCATACAAGGAGCGCCAAGCCAGAATGCGGGCCCCGGAGACGCGCCAAGACGGCTAGGGGAGCACCCCACGCAGGCTCAGCCTTCATTGGGCCATGCTATAATCTTGGTTCGCCTGCATGAGTTCCCGAGGCTATCCTGTGATCTCCTCCACGGGCGAATCCTGCGCAACCCTAGTTCTTTAGACACGAGGTATCCCTATGTCCGGCCATTCAAAATGGGCCACAATCAAACACAAGAAGGGCGCGCTCGACGCCAAGCGCGGCAAGATCTTCACCCGTCTCATCAAGGAAATCGGCATTGCCGCCAAGAATGGTGGCGGCGATCCGGACAGTAACCCTCGCCTGCGCACCGCCATCCTTGCCGCCAAGAGCGAGAACATGCCCGCCGACAACATCAAACGCGCCATCCAGCGCGGCACCGGCGAACTGCCCGGCGCTACCTACGAGGAGTTCACGCTGGAAGGCTACGGCCCGGGCGGCGTCGCCATCCTCGCCGAGATCAACACCGACAATCGCAACCGTACCGTCAGCGAAATCCGCCATTGCTTTGGCAAAAACGGCGGCAACATGGCCGAAGCTGGCGCCGTTTCCTGGATGTTCCACAAGAAAGGCGACATCGTGATTCCCAAGACGGCCGCCAAGGAAGACGACCTTATGGCCATTGTGCTTGAGGCCGGCGGGGAGGATCTCCGCGACGATGGCGATACCTGGGAGATCCTGACCGAGCCCTCCGCATACGAGGCGGTGCTCGAAGCCGTGAAGAAGGCGGGAATCACACCGACCTCGTCCAGCGTGGCGATGATTCCGCAAAACTACATCAAGCTCGAAGGCGCAGCCGCCAGCCAGATGATCCGCTTGCTGGAAGCGTTGGAGGAGCAGGACGATGTGCAGAACGTGCACGCCAACTTCGACATCGACCAGAAGCTGCTGGAAGAAGTCGCCGGCTGACCGCTACGCTTCGACGCCGCTTCTTCAATCACATTTCACACGGGCCGTTCGTAGAGAGCGGCCCTTCTTGTTGGTGGAGTTGGGCTCCGCTGTCACATGCCAGCTCGCCCCGCACCACGTGCTTGGTGCAAAACACGGGCTTTGAGTCCACTCCTGCTCCGCGGCGTGAGGGCTGTCCATACCGTGGTTGCTGTAGTTTTCAACACTCCAGTGGAAAATTCTGTGGAAAACGTGGAAAGTACTCCTGTAAGTGATTCAGCGAGAACCGGTTCAACACCTTGCACAGAGACGAGGGCTGGCACTTTCGGGCTAGAAATCCTCACGGGTTCCATTTGAAATTCGTGGTCGCTACAAAATGAAAATGCGGCTCGACAAATTACTCCTGGAGCGAGGTTTGGTTCCCTCTCGCGAGCGTGCCCAAGCGCTCATTCTGGGCGGCAAGGTGCTGGTCAACGAGCAGAAGATCGAGAAGTCGGGCGCCGCTGTCGAGCCGGATGCCACTCTCCGCCTGCTCGGCGACGATCTGAAATATGTGAGCCGGGGCGGCCTCAAATTGGAAAAAGCTCTCGACCACTGGCACATCGATGTCGCTGGTTTGCTCGGTCTCGATATCGGCGCCTCCACCGGTGGATTCACCGACTGTCTTCTGCAGCGCGGCGCAGAACGGGTGATCGCTATCGATACCGGATACGGCCAGATGGATTTCCGCCTGCGTCAGGATCCGCGCGTCCGCTTGCTCGAGAAAACCAACGCCCGCTTCCTGACGCATGAAGCCATCGGTGAGTTTGTTGACTTCATCGCAATGGATGTCTCGTTCATCTCGGCAACTCTGGTCTTGCCAGCCGTCGTCCGGGCGGCATTTCCCGATATCCGAGGCCAAGCCAGCCAAGGGCAACTGGTCGTGCTGGTGAAACCACAGTTCGAGGCCGGTCGCGCCGAGGTAGGGAAGGGGGGGATCGTCCGCAACGAAGCAGCCCACCTGGCGGCCGTCGAAAGAGTACGAACATGCCTGGTGCAGTTCGGCGCCGGGCGAACTGAGTCCATCGACTCTCCCATTCTAGGGGCGGAGGGCAACCGCGAATTTCTGCTCTACGCGGCCTTTTGATCGGCGTCATCTGCGCAATCTGCGGACAATTCTGTACAATTCCCCTTCATCATGCCTGCCGGGACCGCGCCCTCGAGCCGCACCAAATCCGTCGCCATCATCTCGAAACCTGATAAGCCGGAACTCGCCCAGATTTTGCCCCCGCTGCTCGAGTGGTTTCGCAAGCACGACTACACGGTTGTCATCGACAGCGAGTCCGCGGCCTACGCCACTGGACCGGAGGTGGTCGAGCGTCTCGACCTGGGGATACGCCCCCTCGACTTCGTCGTGGTCCTGGGCGGCGATGGCACACTGCTTTCGACGTCCCGCGCCGTCGCGAAAGCCGGCATTCCCGTGTTAGGCGTGAACCTGGGCTCGCTGGGGTTTCTGACCGAGGTGCCATTGCCAGAACTGTACGAAGCTCTGGAAGATGTCGACAAGAAGCGCGCTACCCTCGAATCGCGATCACTCGTGCAATGCCGGTTGCTGCGCGAAGGGAAAGACATCATGAGCTATGCCGCTCTGAACGACGTCATCGTCAACAAGAGCGCCATGGCGCGCCTGAACAGCTACGATCTCTTCATTGACAAGACCTTTGTCACGAGCTACAAGGCCGATGGCCTGATCGTTTCGACGCCTACCGGTTCCACGGCCTACTCGATGGCCGCCGGCGGTCCCATCCTGACCCCCTCGGTGGATGCGTTTGTCATTACTCCCGTCTCCCCGCATTCGCTTACCCACCGGCCACTGGTGGTGCGCGACTCGGTGGAAATTGAAATCGTCGTCAAGACCGGTGACGAGCAAGCGTATCTCAGCCTTGACGGCCAAGTGGGCATGCCCGTTCAGGACGCAGACCGGGTTGTTTGCCGTAAAGCGGAGTACAAAGTCCAGTTGTTGCGGATTCGTAGAGTGTTCTTCGAAGTGCTGCGTACGAAGTTGAAATGGGGCCAGAGATGAACAAGGTTTCAAAGTTTCAAGGTTCCGACGTTTCAAAGTAGGGCGCGGCCCGTGGGGCGACGGGCGTCCTCGCCTGTCGAACTTCTAAGCGCCATGAAAAAACCAAACTTTCGTCAGGTCGTTCTCCCGCTCGCGCTGTTGATCGCAGGCTTTCACGGTTCGTCCCAAGCACAATCCAAGCCTGCCGCTGACCTCATCATCACCCACGCCAGGATCTGGACGGTCGATGACACGAATCCCACAGCGCAAGCGGTTGCAATCCTGCGGGATCGCATCGTGGCCGTCGGGAGGGACGCGGAGGTCGAAGCTTGGCGCGGCCCGCAAACGCATGTGATCGACGGCGGCGGCAAGCTGCTCCTTCCCGGCTTCAACGATGCCCATGTGCATTTCGTCACCGGGGGCTCCGAACTCGACTTCGTGCAGTTGAACGAGGCCACCAGCGCGGAGGAATTTGCCCGCCGCATTCGCGAGCAGGCGAAGAAGACCTCGAGCCGGGACTGGGTGCTGGGCGGCAACTGGGACGAGACCAAGTGGACCCCAGCTCAGTTCCCGACGAAAGAGGTGATTGACCCGGTGACGCCCGACACCCCGGTCTTCGTCTTGCGATACGACGGCCATATGGGGCTCGCCAATTCCCGGGCTCTGCGCCTTGCCGGTGTCACTGCGAAAACTGCAGATCCGCCGGGCGGCACCATCGTCCGCGATTCCCAAGGCAACCCCACCGGAGCCCTGAAAGACGCGGCCATGGATTACGTCCATAAAGTAATCCCTGTGCTCTCGCACGAGCAGCGACTGCACGCCGCCAAGCGCGCGCTTGCCCACGCTGCCTCTTTAGGCGTGACCAGCGTGCACGACCTGAATCCTGACTATGCCGACATCGCGGTCTACTCCGAGTTGCTTCAGCGGAGCGAACTGACCACCCGAATCTACGCGGCTCCCTACATCACGGACGTCGACGACCAGGTGAAACTGGGTATCGGCCGAGCTTTTGGTGGCCCGTTCCTGCGCATCGGCGCGGTCAAGGGATACGCCGACGGCTCCCTGGGCGCGAGAACCGCTTACTTCTTCGAGCCTTTCACGGATGCGCCGGACAACCGCGGCCTCCTCTCCGACGAGATGCAGCCTCCGTCGGCCATGCGCGACCGCATGCTGAAAGCCGACGCGGCCGGTCTGCAGCTCTGCACGCACGCCATCGGCGACCAGGGCATCTCGATGATCCTGGATTTCTACGCTGATATCGTGAAAGAGCACGGTCCGGCCGACCGCCGTTTCCGCATCGAACATGCCCAGCACATGGCCGCGAAAGACTTCGACCGTTTCGCGCAACTGGGCGTGATTGCCTCCGTGCAGCCCTATCACGCCATCGACGATGGGCGCTGGGCGGAAGAGCGCATCGGCCACGAACGCGCCAGCCGAACCTACGCGTTTCGCACGTTTCTGGATAAGCGTGTGCGCCTGGCGTTCGGCACCGACTGGGACGTCGCGCCTTTAAATCCGATGCTGACCGTTTACGCCGCCGTCACTCGCGCCACGCTCGACGGCAAAAATCCCAACGGCTGGTTTCCGGAGCAGAAGCTGACCGTCGCGGAAGCCGTCCAGTCCTATACCATGGGTTCAGCGTACGCGGAATTTCAGGAGAACGAGAAAGGATCGATCACGCCTGGAAAGTTAGCGGACATGGTGATGGTGAGCGACGACATCTTCACGATTGACCCTGCGAAGATTCGAGACGTGAAGGTGCTGAAGACCTTTGTGGGCGGAAAGCTAGTGTGGGATGCCGATAAGGTGGCCGGCCACAACTGAGGAAGAATCGCGCGCGAATTGAAGCCGGGTTGTGAAACCTTGCAACCTTGCAACTTCGCTCTTTTTACCCTTCCCCCCGCAGCAGATTCCCTACGGTCTCCCGCCGCCGAATGACCTTGGCGGACTTGCCATCCACCAGCACCTCCGCCGGTCGCGGTCGCGTGTTGTAGTTCGACGCCAGCGCCATCCCGTACGCTCCGGCGTCGAGAATCGCCAGCAACGCGCCTTCATCGACGATCGGCAGCTCGCGATCCCGTGCGAAGAAGTCGCCGGTCTCACAGACCGGACCAACAACATCTACCGTCTCCCCTGCACCGCTCTCGCCGCGTACACGAACCGGAATGATCTCGTGAAACGCGTTGTACAACGAAGGCCGCAGCAAATCATTCATCCCGGCGTCCACGATGAGAAACTTCTTACTGTTGTTGGTCTTCCGGTAAACCACAGAAGTGATGAGCGCCCCGGCGGGCCCGACGATCGACCGTCCTGGCTCCAGCAGCAGATGAACCTTGAGCCCCCGCAAAGGCTGGAGCAGCGCATCCGCATATTCGGCCACGTGCTCCGCGAATTCAGGCAGATCCGCTTTCTCGTATGCGATTCCCAACCCGCCACCCGCATCGACGTAGCCGATCTCATGTCCGTCGTCGCGTAACTGGCGCACCAGACCGGCGACCCGTTCCATGGTCGCTGCGAAGGGCTCGACGTCGGTGATCTGCGACCCGATGTGCACGCTCACGCCAGCCACCTTCAGGTGCCGCATGGAGGAGGCCTTTGCGTACAGGGTGCGCGCCTCGCCGATCGGAACCCCGAACTTGTGCCTATGGAGTCCGGTCGAAATGTAGGGATGGGTGTTGGCCGGAACATCCGGATTCACTCGGAACGCGATGCGCGCCGTCTTGCGCAAGCGCGCCGCGCATTCCGCCAGCGCCCAAAGTTCCGACTCGCTCTCCACGTTAAACAGCAGGATGTCGGCCTTGACCGCGGCCTGCATCTCGTCGCCTGTCTTGCCCACGCCTGAGAAAACCACCTTCCGGGCCGCGCGCCGCTCCACCGCCAGCACGCGTGCCAGTTCGCCGCCCGAGACGACATCAAATCCGCAACCCACCCCGGCGAGCAGCCGGATGATCCCGAGGTTCGAATTCGCCTTGATCGAGTAGCAAACGGTATGCCGGGTCCGTCGAAAGGCATTCTGAAATGCGCGCATCCGCTCGCGGATGGTGGATGCTGAATACACGTAGAGTGGTGTGCCGAAGCGTTCTGCAAGCCGGCTCAAAGGGACCTCGTCACAACACAGCACCCTGCCCGCCGCGCGGCGGAGTAGTCCTTTGCGCACGTCACGGTAGGAAAATGCGGGGGGACGTCCTTCACGTTTCGCGGGGTTGCGGCTCACTTGCGCTTCGAGGCACTCCCTTTGACTTTGATGGCGACCACAGTTTGATCATCGAAGATGGCCTCTCCCGCGGCGTGCTCCTCCACCGCATGGAACAGCGAACTCACCACGCAGTCGGGAGACTGGTCGGTGCAACTCGCGATGATCTTCTCGACTCCCGGGCGTCCGAACGTGTCGCCCGCTCGATTGCGTGCGTCGAGAATGCCGTCGCTCAAAAACACGAACATGTCGCCCGGCTTTGTCTTGAAAGTGAACTCGTCGTATTCGGCCTCGTCGAACAATCCGGCGGGCAGGCCGGTTGCCTCGATGATCTCGATCTTTCCGTCATGCACGTAAAGCGGGCGGGGAAGTCCCGAGTTCGCCACCTGCAGCGTCCGCCTCTGGTCGTCCCACACCGCATATAGCAGGCACACGTATTGCGCCTCGATCCTGCGCTCGGCCAAAGAAAAATTCACCGCCGAGAGCATCTCCGCCGGCCCCGGCTCGATCGGCGCATGCGACCGTAGGATGCCGCTGACCAGCGCCGCATAGATGGCCGCCGGCGCCCCTTTTCCGCTGACGTCGCCGATGACGATCCCCAGCCGGGACAACGAGTAGTGCACAAAATCGTAGAGATCTCCGCCAATCGCGCGGGCCGGCAAAAACCGCGCCGCGACCTCCAGATGCGCCACCTTGGGCATGGTCTGCGGCAGCAGCCGGAATTGCAGTTCGCGGGCCAGCGCCAGGTCGCGCTCCAGTCGCCGTTCCTGCCGGGCGATCTGCTCATACAGGCGCGCATTTTCCAGCGCGATCGCCACCTGGGCGGCCAGCGTCGTGATGGTGCGCTTGTGATCCTCGGTGAAGAATCCCCGGCGCGTGTGCTCCAGGTCAAGCACGCCGATCACCTTGTCCTTGTAAATCAGCGGCACGACCAGTTCCGACTTGGTTTCCGGGTTCGCCGCCACGTAGCGCGAATCCTTGCTAACGTCCGGAACCAGTACGGCCGCTCGCTCCGCGGCCGCCGCGCCCACCAGGCCCTGGCCCAGGGGGATGTCGTGCTTCAGATGGATGTTTTCCTGGAAGCGCAACGAAAACCGGTGGCTAAGCTTCTGCCCGCTTTCATCGAGCAGCAGAATGCTGAACATCTGGTAGTCGATGATCCGGTTCAACAGCTCGGCGATCCGTTTCAGCAGCTCGTCGACATTCAGAATCGAGGTCAGCTCGCGCGAGATTTCATTCAGCAGCAGCAGCGTGCGCGCCTGCCGGGTCGTCCGCGTGTAGAGCTGCGCATTCTCGATCCCCACGGCCATGCGCGAGCCGATCAGCGTCAGCAGGCGCCGGTGTTCGTCGGTGAAATACCCGGGTTCGCGCGCCTCCAGGTCGATCACGCCGATCACGCGGTTCTTCACAACCAGGGGAATGGCCAACTCGGAGCGCACATTGGGAATCGCTTCGATGTAGCCGTCTTCCTTGGTGACATCCTCGACCAGCACGGCCTGGCGGAGTTGTGCGGCGCGCCCGGTCACTCCCTGGCCCACTTTAACCTTGGCTCGGTCGGCATATTCCCGCGGGTAGCCGATCTGGAAGCGGAAGCGCAGTTCCTGGGTCTTCTCGTTCAACAGCAGGATGGCAAAAATCTCGTAGTCGATGACTTTGCGGACCAGTTCCGCAACCCGGCGCAGGGTCGTGTCGAGATCGAGCGTGGTATTGACCACGTCGGCCACTTCCAGCAGTAAAGGGTCAACCTTCAGTTGGAGATCAGATTTGGTTATGACGGAATTCACCACGAACTATGATAGCAGCCGGTGCGCGGCGAACGGTTGCGTCTTGGGTGTCTCTCCGTACCCGTGGGCCAGCAGCCATCCCATGGTGCGACAGACTTCGGTGCAATGACCCTGCCGAATGGTTGTGCATGGTGGGATCGCCTTGAGCAAAGATGGTCTGTTTCTTCGGAAAAGACACAATCTTCCTGCCCTGACCGATGGTCGCGAGGAATGCATGGGCGTCAAAATCGCGCCTCTTCTTACCCACCGCACGGGGACTCATCAGTTTCTGCCGTCGCAGAATAGCACATGCCAATTGGGATGGTCTGTTGGGCGTGACATACAGGCAGAAGATTTTCGTTCGCACCCCGAGTTCGGGGCGCCCTGTGGAGTCGCGAAATCGCTCAAGCGTGAGTCATGTTTCGTGCGTCGCGATGCTTGCGGGGAACCGGCGGCTGAAGACACCGCCTGCGAGTGCTACGCGGTTACCAAACCGCACGATGGCGAACTTGGCTTGGAATACCGGAACTAAAGACTCGCGCGGTCGTTGGTCGCCGGCTCGAAAACGCTGTTGTCGATAAATCGCAACGAAGAATGTCCACTGGCCAGCCTATGAGGTGACCGCTACTCTCTCGGCACCACGCAAACATCGGGCAAATTCCGATACTTCTCCGCGTAGTCCAGCCCGTAGCCCACCACGAACTCATCCGGAATCTTGAAGCCGACGTAATCCCCCTCGATCGGCAGCGTCCGGCGCGAGGGCTTGTCCAGCAGGGCCGCGATCTTAAACGTTCGTGGCTTATGGGCCATTAGGAATTTTTTTAGGAAGGTCAGCGTGAGCCCCGTATCGAGAATGTCTTCCACCAGGATGACGTTCTTGCCATCCATCGACTGGTCCACGTCCTTGGTGAGCCGGACCTCTCCGGTCGAATCCCAGCCGTGGCGCAATTCCTGGGTGGGGCTCGGCCGATTCCCATAGCTCGCTACGCCGATGAAATCGAACGTGGAATCGAGCGGCACCTGGCGCGCCAGGTCGGCGAGAAAAATGGCCGCGCCCTTGAGCACGCCCACGAAAATGATCGACTGCCCGGCAAAGTCACGGGTGATCTGCGCACCCAGTTCTTTTACCTTCTGGGCGATTTGTTCGCGAGTGATAAGGACTTTCAGTTCCGACACGGCAGACATATGTAACAGAATTCTGGCCGTGGAAACAGGGAAAATTCTGGGGTAGAGACCCGGCCGGCCGCGTCTCAGTCGGCTCCGGATTGCGGCCCTTCCAGAATTGCTGCGGAGAACTCCGCACCGGCAGAGGGTCAGGCAGCTTTGTCCCGGGTCCACGTTGCGCCGCCCCTTGCCGGCCAATAGAATGCTGTTGAGCTTGACTCACCATCATGAACCTTAAAGGCATCAAACTAACCTGGCTCGGTCACGCGACTTTCCGCATCGAAACCCCCGCCGGTAGGACCATCATTGTGGACCCGTGGATCATGGGCAACCCGGTCTGCCCGGAGAAAGATAAGTCCGTCAATCAGGTCGACGTCCTGCTCTGCACGCACGCGCACATGGACCACATCGGCGACGCCGTCGACATCGGAAAGAAACACAATCCCGTCACGGTCGGCATCTACGAACTGTGTTTGTGGCTGGAGAAGAAGGGTGTCAAGCAGGTGACTCCGATGAACAAGGGCGGCTCCCTGACGTTGGGCGATACCAAAATCACCATGGTGCACGCCGACCACTCCTGCGGCATCCTGGACGGCGACCAGATCATCTACGGGGGCGAAGCGGTGGGCTACGTCATCGAATTCGAAAACGGCGTGACGATCTACCACGCCGGCGACACCAACGTCTTCGGCGACATGAAGATCATCCATGATCTGTACGCGCCCGACATCGCCATGCTGCCGATTGGCGACCGCTTCACCATGTCGCCGCGCGAAGCCGCCTACGCCTGCAGGCTGCTGCGCACCAATACCGTTATCCCGATGCATTTCGCGACGTTCCCGCTGTTGACGGGCACTCCCGGCCAGTTGCAGAAGCTGGCTCCGGATGTAGACGTGGTCGAGATGAAGCCCGGACTGACCGTATCCTAGTGATCTGCAGCTTTCGAATTTCTGCCATCCCGAGTGAAATTGAGCGGGACCCCGGAGGAATCACGTGGCAACCCAACCGCAGTCACCCGCCAACTGGCGCCATCACGGCTTCGTCACCCAGCCGTCTGTCGATGACTACCTTTACTCCCTGCTCCCGCCGCGCGACGAGGTGCTCGCCGAGATGGAAGCGGAAGCCACCCGCCGCCGCATTCCCATCGTCGGCCCCGCCGTGGCCAGTTTCTTCCACCAACTGGCGCTGATGACGCGCGCCAAGACGGTGTTTGAGCTGGGCTCGGCTATCGGTTACTCGACCATCTGGTGGGCGCGCGCGGTAGGCGAAGGCGGCCGCGTGCACTACACCGATAGCGACCCGAAGAACGCCGAACAGGCCCGCCGCTACTTCCAGCGCGCCGGGGTCGCGGATCGGATCAAAGTTCACATTGGCGACGCCATCGAACTCTTCTCCGAGCAGAAACAGGAATTCGACATCGTCTTCAACGACATCGACAAGGAAGATTATCCTCGTGTGCTTCGCCAGGTCGCTCCCCGCCTGCGCAAAGGCGGCTTATTTGTGACGGATAACGTGCTCTGGAGCGGAAGGGTGACCGAACCCAATCCCACGGAGGCCAGCACCAAGGCGATCCTGGAATTCAACCGCCAGCTCTACAAATCGCCGGAGTTCTACACGACGATCCTGCCGATTCGCGATGGGGTGGCGGTGGCAGTGAAGAAGTAGAATTCTTGGTCGCTGGCCATTGGTCGTTGGCAAGCACCCCGCCGGAGCGCTTGGCGCGATGGCGATCACCCGACGGACGAGGTCCAGCCATTGCCGAGCGGCATAAGAATGAAGCCCACGGCGTAAGCCGTGGGAGGTGAAAGAAACTCGTGGCGGACCCGGGGAGGGGCGAACGAAACTTGCAGGGAGGACATCCAGAACAAAACAGTTTCCTATCGGGCCAACGCGTTGAACACCAAGGGCCAATGATGGTTTCTAGATCGACTTCACCGGAATCATCAAAAGATCATCCACTAGCCCGACTTCCTTCTGCACAAACGGCTCTGCGTACTCCACGCCGCCGAGCATGCCGTAGAACCGTGCCATCGCCTCGATGCGCGATCGGATTTCTTTCTGGGCGGGGAAGAGGTCCTGGCCGGCTTCCTGCTCGGAGAATTGCGTCTTGTACGCCATCAATGACTGGAAGCGGGCCTCGAATTGCTCGGTGATGTCCACTACGAACGTTGGCCGCACGTCGTAATACAACGTCGCATAGATAATCTTGAACGGCCGGTGGGGCGGGAGGGGCGCGTCCCCGCCAAGTTCCGCAGTTTGGGCCTTCGGGGCGACGGGCGGGGACGCCTGTCGCTCCGGTACGCCGCGTGCAGACGGCTGAGAGCTGACAGCCAATTTCGCCAGCCCCGCCAGAAAGCACGCCTCATATCCCAGCGTCGAAGCCGTGTAGTGGTCCGGATGCCGTCCCTTCCAATAGGGAAGAATCACCACGCGCGGCCGCTGCTCGCGCAGCACTCGCACCACGTTCAGCTTGTTCTCCCAGGTGTTCTCGACGCGTCCGTCGGGAATGTTGAGCGCGCCGCGCCACGAGGCTTGCAAAATCCGCGACGCCTCGGCTGCTTCGCGTTCGCGATCTTCCGCCGAGCCACGCGTGCCCATCTCTCCGCGCGTCAGGTCAAGAATGCCGGTACGATACCCGCGCTGGGCCATCTTTATCAGCGTTCCGCCGCAGGTTTGCTCCACGTCGTCGCGGTGTGCGGCTATGGCGAGAATGTCGAGTGCGGACATTTGTCAGATCGTGATCACAGCATTTGCCAAAGGGATCAGCGCGGCCGCATCAAGCGTAGGAGGGCTGAAATCATCCGTGATATAGCCCAGCGCGGACCGCCGTCCCCAAGAGTGCACGAAAAGCAACGTTAAAGCTTCTCGCTTCTTTCTCCATGGCAGGCGTTCCAGGAGGAAATACAGCCATAGGACCAAGTTCCGCCCCGCGCCTCAAGAGCCGGGGCCGATCCACAGACCAGCCACGGATCGATTGGACAACAAAAAGGACCCCCCCCAAAAAACCACGCGCCCAAGAACACACAACCACATACGCGCCAAAAGTGCCCCTGACACGGCATCGAAGACCGGCGCTTTCAGAAATCCACCCAGAGCCGCGGCGAAGATACCTAGTCCGAACAGCGACACGAAAACCCATAGAACTCGGAGGCCGATACGTTGCCAGCGGACCAACCTCATGGCAATAACCTTCCGCGCCCGGAGCCAAAAGCGCCAACCGCATGGGGTTGCGCATTAACACGAAACCAAGGCCGGCAACGGTCGAGCCAACCACGGTCGAGCCAACCATGGTCCCTAGGAGAGCGCCCATTACTCCAGGTTCCCCTGTTCGAGCACGACGTTCTCACGCACGATGAGCCGGTGCGCCGCCATCTCCTTCAAAGTCGGCAGCACGCGGTTCACGTGCTCGTCGGTGTCGACGAAGATGATGATGACCGGGAGCTTGCCGCCTGCATCCACCAGGTGCCTGGTCTCCACCTTGTGGCGGCCCAGGAAGCCGGCAACCGCATGGAATGCTGTCGCGGCGTACACGCCTTCCTTGCGCAAGTAGCTGAGAAGCTCCAGATGCAAGGGCCGGTGATGCCATTGGTCGGCTTCGTTCAGGTAGAGCGTGACTTGTACCGCCATCGCGCCCGCCATTTTACAGCACCCGCGCCAAGGCCATTCCGGCCAGAGCTGCCAGACACGTGAGCAGGTTGTTGGAGAGGAAATTCGCCCCCATCAGAATCCACTGACCCGTTTCGAAGAACGCCATGGTTTCGAAGGCGTAACTGGAAAACGTGGTATAGCCGCCACAGAAACCCACCACCACCAGCAAACGCCAGCGCGGATCGACCATGACACGCTCTGTCGTCCAAATCACGAAAAAGCCCACAATGAAACTGCCCAGCACGTTGATGGCGAGCGTGCCGTAGGGGAACACCGGTCCGAGAAGGCGTACGGCGAAGCGACTCATCCAATAGCGGAGGTTGGCGCCGGCCACGGCTCCGAGGGATATCGCGAGGAAGTCGAGCACGATGGAGTTCTCCTGATTGGTTCTGGTAGGAGTTATCAGCCTCGCGGGCGGTTATGGCGAACCCCATCGCCGTCGTAGAATTTTTACCACATCAAAGGGCAGAAATCAGCCATTGGCTGTCAGCTGTCAGACTGGGTCTGCGCCGGTTGTTGCGGCCCAACTGGCAAGTCATTCCCAGGATCTCGGGAGCTGTGGAATCTCGCGGTCAGTGTTATGGGTTGTAAAAACCTCTGGAGCAGTTCCCAGCGTTTCGCGAAAAGCCCTCCGCGGGGCACTTCGGAGGCTTAGGGCTTAGGCCCTTGTCCGGTCGGGGGCGCTCCGGCGCTGCTGAAGCCGCGCCAGTTCAAGGCATCTCGGTCCAATGCCGGCCGACCTTACGGGAAACTACATCGGAAGATGAGTGCCACGAGCTGAGAACTGGTAGCCATGGCGGACGGCCAATAGCAGACAGCTGAAGGCCCACGATATAATCCCCACCACGCATGGGGCTTGCCGCGGGCGCCAAACTCGGTCCTTACGAGATCGTTTCACCGCTCGGGGCTGGCGGTATGGGAGAGGTGTATCGCGCCCGCGATACGCGAATCGATCGCACCGTTGCGGTCAAGATTCTCCCCGCACACCTATCGGAAAAGCCGGAGGCCCGTGAGCGTTTCGAGCGCGAGGCGCGCGCCATCTCGCAGCTCAGCCACGCCAACATCTGCCAGCTCTATGACCTCGGCCAGCAGGACGGGATCCACTACATCGTTATGGAATACCTGGAGGGCGAGACGCTGGCTTCCCGTCTCGCCAAGGGACGCCTTCCGATCGAGCAGGTGCTGCGGTACGGCGCTGGGATCGCCGAGGGCCTCGACCAGGCGCACCGCTCGGGCGTCGTCCACCGCGACCTGAAGCCGGGCAACATCATGCTGACCCGCTCCGGGGCCAAGCTGATGGACTTCGGTTTGGCCAAAACCGCCGTCTCGGCCACGCCGCAATCCTCCGGCCTATCCGCGACCCTCACGTCCGCCGCCGCCAGCCACCCGCTGACCGCCGAAGGCACTGTCCTGGGGACCTTCCAATACATGTCCCCCGAACAGGTGGAAGGCAAGGACGCCGACGCGCGCAGCGATATCTTCAGCTTCGGAGCCGTGCTCTATGAGATGGCCGCCGGCAAGCGAGCCTTCGAGGGCAAAAGCCAGCTCTCGGTGGCGTCCGCGATTCTCGAAAGGGAACCCGAGTCAATTTCCGTACTCCAGCCGATGGCCCCGCCTGCGCTGCAACACGTGGTGCAGGGCGCGCTGATGAAAGATCCGGACTCGCGCTGGCAGAGCGCGGCGGACATAGCACGCCAGCTGCGTTGGATCAGCTCTCCCGAATCATCCTCGAGTGCAGCGCGCCCTTCCCTTCCGCATCCCAGGTTGCGTGAGAGGGTACTTTGGGCGACAGGGCTGGCCGCACTGGTAGGGCTGTTGCTATGGTTCGCGGTCTTCACACGCCCGCGCCCGCGGGCGCTGCGCGCGTCCGTGCTGCCACCGGCCGGCACGACATTTGATTTCATGGGCGACTTTGCCGGGCCGCCTGAGCTCTCGCGGGATGGCACGCAGGTTGCTTTCGGAGCGCATGGTCCCAAGGAGCGCAATTCGATCTGGGTCCGGAATCTCGAGAGCGGCGCGGTGCAGCGACTCGCGGGCAGCGAGGGCGCTTCGTCGATCTTCTGGTCCTACGACGGACGTTTTCTCGGATTCTTTGCCGATGGCAAGCTCAAGAAAGTCCCGGCGGGCGGAGGTCCAGTGACGATTCTGGCGGACGCGCCAAACGCACGCGGTGGCTCATGGAGCAAGGACAACGTGATCGTGTTTACGCCGGACTACCGGGAAGGCATCTGGCAAGTCAGTGCGGCCGGCGGAGCTCCCAGGCGCGTGACCACTGTCGACGTTGCCATACACACCACCCACCGCTGGCCGATGTTCCTGCCCGACGGCAAACATTTCCTTTACTTCGCGACCAATCACTCTGGCGGAATCCCCGACCGGAACGGCATCTACCTCTGCTCCCTGGACGGCGGCGCCAGCAAATTGGTTCTGGTCACCGACGCTTCGGCGGAATTCGCCGCCGGGCAACTGATGTTTCATCAGCAGAACACCCTGCTTGCCCAGAGGTTTGATCCGAGCTCCGGTGCTCTTTCAGGGGATCCCGTTGCCATCGCTGGCGACGTGCAGTACGACGTGGGTACCTGGCATACGACGTTCACGGCCAGTGACAACGGTGTCCTGCTGTATGAAGTGGGAGCCAACAATCAAAGTGAAATCGACATGGTCTGGACGGATCGTGGAGGCAAAGTTATCGGCCATGTCGGAGAGCGGGGTGGTTACAAGGGCGCGGAGCTGTCGCCGGATGGCAAACGCTTGGCCGTGGCGCTGGGCGAGCCTACGCCGGATATCTGGATCTTCGACCTCGCCCGCGATTCCAGAACGCGCCTGACGTTCGATCCAGCCAGCCACTTTATGCCCACTTGGTCTCCCGACGGGCAACGTGTCGGGTACATGCTGCAGAACGGACCCACGGGTACGTTCGGCTCGACCCTGCACTGGAAACTTTCCAACAGCAGCGGTCCGGACGAGGTGCTGGTTGCGACCCAGGATCCATCCGCGAGTCTCAGCTGGCCGCAGTATTCTCCGGATGGACGCTTCCTGCTATATCAAGAGCGTTCCGGTCCGAACGGTGCCTCGGTGTGGGCCGTTCCCCTAAACGGGGATGCCAAGCCTTTCCCGATCGTTAAGCCGCAATCGTCCCAGGCGAGGATCGTCTTTCATCGTCTATCGCCGGATGGGCGCTGGCTTGCCTACACTTCCACCGACTCCGGTCGGGAGGAGATTTACGTCACCCAGTTTCCTTCCGGGAGTGGAAGGTGGCAGGTATCCCGCGACGGCGGAACCTTTCCCCAGTGGCGCAAGGATGGCAAGGAACTCTATTACCTCGGCCTGGATACCCAACTGTATGCCGTTGACACCAAAAGTGAGGGCAATGAATTCGTGGGGCAGAATATCCGGCCACTCTTTCCGATCAAGAACGCCTACCCGAACGGCGCCCCTTATTTGCCAGACCGGGATGGCGAACGTTTCATTGTGGCCGTCCCGCCGGAAGGGTCGACCGCGCCCATGAACTTGGTCCTGAACTGGACGGATCTGAACCAGTAGGCGGCTCCGAGAATCGATTGTGCGGAACGAAATTTGCTAGAGGGTGACTCTGCGCCTCCTTCCATTCACGACCGTTTCGGTCCCATTAACTGAAAGATAATAATCGTATTAGGATTCGTTCAGGGAGCTTGCCGGTCCGACCTTCGGGATCACCCCAAATCACGTCCCAGAAGTTCGAGAACGTAATTGACGCGTGTTGTGCGGGGGCGAATCAACACGGTGCGGCGGGCTCACCCCGAGCCTTAGCTTTCGCCCGTCAGGGCTCTGGTCATTCCTCGATCTGGGCCCGCGGCTCGTGCCGTGGGCTTCATTCTTACGCCGCTTCGCGGCTTCGGCTGAACGGAGACTGAAAGCTTCCCGGAAATTCCTGCCCGGCCCTTAAACTCTGACGAACTGCTCGCGGAGCGTCGTCCCACTCTACCCGTCGGGAGTCGTCCGGCTCACTTCTTGCGCTCGACCAAATAGCGCGCGAGATCTTTCAACGTCTCGGCACGCGCACCGAACACAGCCAGTTCAAGGAACGCGCTGCGGATCAGGGTATCGGCTTTTTTGAGCGATTCGTCGATGCCAAACAATGCCGGATAAGTGGCTTTTTCGGCGGCCGTGTCTTTTCCGGCGGTCTTGCCAAGTTGTTCGGAGGTCTGAGTGATGTCGAGCACGTCGTCGATGATCTGGAAGGCGAGACCAGTCTGCTGGCCGAACGAACGCAGACCGTTGATCTCATCGTCGTTGCCACCGGCATAGAGTCCTCCGCTGACCAGGCTCGCGGTGATCAGCGCCGCGGTCTTCGCGCGGTGAATGTATTCGAGCATCTTCGGGTCGGGTCTGGAGTGTTCGGCTTCGAGGTCGACCACCTGGCCGCCAATCATGCCATCGATCGTCCCGGTACCGTGGGCGATTTCTTCGACAATGCGCACCCGCGCTTCGGCGGGGCAACGCAAGCGGGCTAGCACTTCATAGGCCTGTGTTTGCAAGGCATCACCGGCCAGGATTGCGATCGCTTCGCCGAATACGACGTGACAGGTGGGGCGTCCGCGACGCAAGTCGTCGTTGTCGAGAGCGGGCAGGTCGTCGTGAATCAGCGAGTAGGTGTGCAGCATTTCGAGCGCGGCGCCCAGTTCGTCGATGCCATCGGGAAGGGAATCCGCGACCATGCGGCCGGCTTCCATGCAGAGGATCGGTCGCAACCGCTTGCCGCCCGCAAAGACGCTGTGGCGCATGGCTTTATGAATGGAAACCGGATGCTGGGTCTCAGCTGGAATCAGGCGTTCGAGCGCATGATCGGCCGCCGTGCGGCCTTGTTCCAGGGTGTCTTGCAGCATGGGGGTTGAGTATAGCAAGGGCGGTCCTCAGCGACTGCTGGCTACTAGCTTTTGGCTCTTGGGTTTTAGGCACCTGGTCCTGAAACTCCAGGGCTCTCTCTTTTGAGTTGTGCGCCCCGATTCAGGGACTGTGTCAGCGTCGACGTTTTTCGCTGAAACTGGGAGCCACGAGCTCGTCAGGGGCCAGAAGCGAGCGGCAATTGCGGCATGCAATGTTCGGAAAAACGAGAGGGACGCCCGCAGGCGTCCCTCGAAGAGTGAATGAAACGTTTACGCGATCGCTTGCGTCAGCGTTGCGTTGCGTTCTGCCGACGTCAGGATTCCTTCTGTGTCGAAGGCGGGACACATATCGCTGGCGCCGGCGTTCAGTGCGGCGGCCCACATCTCTTCGTCAGCGACGCGGTGCGTGCACAAGATGGAGACGCCCGGGAATTGCCGGTGCAGCTTCGCCACTTCCTCCAGGCATGAGGCTTCGATGTCCAGGATGGCAACATCGGCGCGATGCCGGGGGATGGCGATCCACACCTCGTCGAGAGAGTTGGCCACGTGCACGGAATGATAGTGATGACTGAGGGTAGCGGCCAGTGCCTGTGCCAGGCGCGGGTCGCTTTGAAACACGATGAAGGTCAGGGCTTGCATATGCCCCCCTGATTTAGCCGTCGCCTACGGCGGAGGAGGCTGCAGCTTCCGCCCCCGGACGTAGGGGAGTGGCGGACGCCACAGACATTCGTACTACGAGCGACGACGATCCGGGACGGCTAGCGGCCAGCCGGGGCCCGTTCGGTCTGGGGCTCGAACGCAACTGCCTGGAGCTTCCCGTTCTGCTTGAGAAGAATCTCCACTTTCCCCTCGGCCTGTTCCAGTTCCTTGCGGCACGTCGCGGAAAGCTGCATACCCTCTTCGAACAGGGTCAGAGACTTTTCCAACGGCGCGTCGCCCTTCTCCAGTTCCTGAACAATCTTTTCCAGGCGCTGGAGACACTCTTCAAACTTGGCCAAGAGGATGTGCTCCTAATTTGTATTTTAATGCAACTCACTGCATAGGGTGTGAGTAAATTTCTTGTAAGGACGCGGAAAAGGGTCGCGTTTCGTTCCGAAAAAAGACTGGAGGGTGATGAAAACGATTACAAGTGACACAAAACGTCACGGCTTGTGTCGTGCGAGGATTCGAGACCCGGTCGCCATCCGGTGAGGGGGTGCCGGGGCGCCAACGGACTGCACGCCGAGAGCGTGCGTGGGAGACCGTTGTCACTGCGAAGTTTCCGCCCCGGGGAAGCCTTGTGACGATGTTTATCGTCATGGAACGACAGCTAGGTGGAGGCGGTCGGCCGGGCGTTCACGCCCAGCGCCTCCAGCACATCGACGGCCGAGGAATACTTGCCCATCGGGGCGCTGATCTGTGCGCCCTGCACCACTTCGCGGACGGCGATCAGCATTTCGCGGGCGATGGCTACGCCTTCCTGACGAGCAAGCTCAGGCGTGGCCGCCTTGGACATGCGTTCCAGGATCGAATCGGGGACTGAGACGCGCAGTTCATTCTTCATGAACTCGGCGTTGCGCACGCTCACCAGCGGCCAGATTCCTGCGATCACCGGAATGCGGCAATGCTCGCTGCGCTTCAGGAAGTTTTCGAGCAGGGCGAGATCGAAAACCGGCTGCGTCACCGCAAACTCCGCGCCCGCCTCCACTTTGTACTCGAAGCGGCGGATTTCTTCGTCGATGTTGGGCAGGCCTGGGTTGGCGCCCACACCAATGACGAAGTCTGTCCCTGCGCCGATCGGATTGCCGCCGATGTCGAGGCCGCGATTGAGGTTATGGACGATGTTGACCAGGCCGATCGCATCGACGTCGAAGACCGCGGTCGCGTCCGGGTAGTTGCCCATTTTGGGGGGATCGCCCGTGATGCAAATCAGGTTGCGGATGCCGGTGGCGGAAGCGCCCAACAGATCCGACTGAATACAGAGCACGTTACGGTCGCGGCAGGTGTAGTGCAGGATCGCTTCGATACCGACCTCGCGCTGGACGATCAAGGACAACGCCTGGTTCGAGATACGGGCCGACGCACGCGGACTGTCGGGGATGTTGATTCCGTCGACCCCCACCGATTTCAGGAAGCGCGCGCCCTCGACTTCCTTGCGGATGTCGGTGCCCTTAGGGGGGACGATTTCGACCATGGTGACAAATTCGCCGGCAACCAGCTTCCTTCCGAGGAGCGATCGTTTTTCGATCGGTTCGGTCGGGAACGCCAACGGGGAACGATGGGGCGCTGCCACCTGCACTCGCGCGCTCTTGGCTTCGCCGGCGCGTAGGGCCGACTTCATGACTCGAATGTGATCCGGCGTGGTTCCACAACAGCCGCCGACCAGGCGAACTCCGGCCGAGACGAACTTGCGGGCGTAACTGGCCATGTATTCCGGCGAGCAGAGATAGATGTTGCGGCCTTCGACCGAGCGCGGCATGCCGGCGTTGGGTTGCGCGGCGAGCGGAAGGGAAGTCACGGCGCGCACGCGCTCGATCGCGTCGAGCATGGCGACTGGACCGATGCTGCAGTTGCAGCCGATCACGTCGGCACCCCAGTCGGCGAGCTTGGCCGCAAAGGATTCGGGATCGGAGCCGTCCAGGCAGTTGGAATCTTCGTCGACCGTGACCGAGGCGACGATGGGCAGCTTCGGGTTCACGTCGCGGGCGGCTTGCATGGCCTGGTGAAGTTCTTCCACGTATCCGAAGGTCTCCAGGATGAGCAGGTCGACTCCTCCCTCGGCCAACCCGGCAATCTGTTCCCGGAATGCGGTACGGGCTTCCTCGAACGATGTTTTGCCCAAGGGTTCAATACGAATTCCGAGCGGGCCAACCGAACCGGCGACCCAGACATCGAAGCTCTTGGCAGCTTCGCGGGCGAGCTGTGCTCCGGCGCGGTTGATGTCGCGTACCTTGTCGGCGATGCTGTGCCGGGCGAGGCGAAAACGATTCGCGCCAAACGTATTGGTTTCAATGATTTCCGCACCAGCCTGCAAGTAGTCCTGATGCACGGAGCGGATCATGTCGGGCTGCGACAGGTTTAGTTCGTCGTAGGACCGGTTGATGAAGACGCCGTTGGCATAGAGCAAGGTGCCCATGGCGCCATCGCAGAGGACAGGAGACTTGCTGAGCCGGGAAAGGAAGTCCGAAGCCATACAGGTTTCGAGAATACAATTCGAGAATACAAGATGACTGCGAGTTTTGCACAGCAGGGGCCGTTGCAGTCTTATGGTGACCTGCCTAGTTCTTGCATTTCGCTTACGGGGCGCGGAGCGGCGGGCACGTCCGTTGCTCCCCAGGCGAAGCTCTGTCCGAGGCCGTCGGGATGGGTAGGGGGCTGAAAAGTAGCTCTGCTATAATTCGAAGTTTCGCATCCAAATCTTTATCCATCATGCTCTTGGGGGTCCCACGTTTGAAGAGAGCCGGCATCCCTCTGGTGGTAGTGTCCCTGACCAGTTTCGCGCTGATTTCCTGCGGCGGCTACAACAACTCCTCTTCGTCTTCTTCTGGGACGACCGCCACCCGACTGAAATTCCGCGTGTTTGTTTCTCAGGACGTCTCAACTGCCGTAGGGGGCACGGGGGTGACACCCGGGCTGATCGTCATCGACGCCAACAAGGACCGGCAAGCGAAATTGATCACGCCGGCCAGCAGTTTGTTCCTGACTGGGACGATGGTGTTGTCGAATAACCGACAGACCACGCTGGCCGTGAGCAGTTTGGGCACCTCGATCGAGGTGGTGAACAACTCCACGGAGGCTGTGACGGGGTCGATCACCCTGCCGGGGCCCGGGTCGACCGAGAGCGTGGTGATTTCAGTCGACGGGACGATCGGATACGCGGCGGTGCCGGCATCGCCCGTGCCGCTGGGCGCACCGGGCGGGGTAGTCGTGATGAACCTGACCGGTGCGGCCGTAACCGGCACGGTGCCGGTGCCCAGCGCGCGCTACGTCGTGCAAAACGGAGACGGGAGCAAACTCCTGGTCTTCAGCGACAATTCGGATTCTGTGACCATCGTGTCGCCCTTTAACATTTTGCCCGGACAGCAGAATTCGACCTGTCTTGCCAGTGTGTGTACGTCGGTGCCGGGATTCGACCGCCCGGTGTTTGGGTTCTTCAGCAGGGACAACACGCAAGCGTGGATTCTGAATTGCGGGCCGGAGTGTGGAGGTCAGCAGGCGAGCGTGCAGGTGCTCGACCTGGTGCACGGGACGGTCGGACCGCCGACGCTGATTCCGGGCGGGGTTACGGTGGGGTTCGTGAGCAACCAGACATTGTACGTGGCAGGAACGCCGGCGGTGGGTTCCGGGAACGAAACTTGCTCGAGCGGTACGCCGGCGGTTTGCGGACGGCTCACGGTTGTGGATCTCCCGTCCATGACGGTGATGGGCGCGGCCATGGGAGTCGAAATCCCCGATGGGTATCACACGCATATCGACATGAGTGGGAATGGGCAACTATTCGTGGGCTCGCGAAATTGCACCAATATCGTCCCGGTGAATCCCGGGGACCCGCAGCGCGGGTGTCTGGCCATTCTGAACACGACCAGCGGCACGGTGGTGATTCCTCCCGACAACGGGGACGTGACGGGGCTGCAGCCGATCACGAACCGGACCGTGTTTTATGTGGTGGAGGGCGGGGAACTACGAATTTACGATACGACTACTGACAAGATCTATACGACCACCTCGATCGATATTTTCGGGCATGCGGTGGATGTGAAGTTAGTCGATTTTTGAGGCGGGTCGGTTGGGTTCGACGGGAAAGGCTAACCGCACAGATCGCAAGATCAACCGAGAGCGGAGAGAAAGACACGGCGGAATTCGCCAGTTTTTCCGCTGGATTTACCTACTCTTTTCAGAGCCAAGGCCTGACAACTGAGACCTTTCTACCTTCCCGGTTCCAGCACCAACCGGTGCGCTTTCGTCCTTTCCACTGCCTGCGGGGAGAAAGGCAATTGGAACGTGGTGCCTTGGTACCAGGCTTTCCATTGATCCATGTAGTGGGGGCTGAGGAAGTTTCCTCCCTGGCCGGTCACGGTATTCAGCGTGGACTGATCGAGGTCGGAGAGATCAGCGGTATAGCGCTCGGAGGGGCCCAAGGTGCGACTGACCTGCTTCACGGTGTAGCTGCCGCCGGACTGGTCGTTGAGGCCCGGGCCGGTCCAGCGGCTGACCAGGGGGAGGCGACTGAGCACCGGGTTCTCGATCGCAACGGGTGAGAATTTTCCCCAGCGCCATTGCGCGAGATCCTGCGGGACTTCGGGACGAGTGACTGCGGCCTCGACCGCGGCTGCCAGGAGTGCCTCGTAGCTTTCGTACTCCTGCGGCAGCCATCGCTTGGGTTGCTTCGCCAGAACATTTTCCATCCAGATCGGCGACATGAACCAGTGATAGTCCTTCCAGCTCAGCGGTCCTGATTTTGGGTGTGCTTCTGTGACACTCGCCGCGGTGGGCGCCGGACCGAGCTTTGGTTCCAGCAGCAGTCGGCGGAGTTCGTACAACGCGCGGTTCTCGATGGTGGCGGGGGCGGAGTCGATGGTCTGGCGGCCGTCCCAGTCGCGCATGAGCTCGCGCGCCTGCTGTGCGCGCCTCGAGGGATTCTTGCAGTGATCGAGCGCGTAGACGAGGCGTTCCGCGCAGAACCGGTCGAAGGCGGAGTAGACATCGGTCTGCAGCGAGAGCATGTCGGCGACGGAAAACTTCCTGCCGGATTCGAGCACGCGATAGATGCGTTCGGTGCGCCAGGGCGCGTCCCACTCAGTGCTGATGCTGTAGGGATACTTGTTGGGCGTGATGCGGCCATTGGCGGTGGCCAGAACGCCAGAAGGCGGATCGTAAACGCTGGGGAGCTTTTCGAACGGGATGTAGCCGGTCCATTCGTGGGCGTCGTCGGCGCCGCTGACGGGCAGGCTGCCGTCGCCGAATTTGCGGATGGGGATGCGGGCGGTGGCGTGGTAGCCGATGTGGCCGTCGATGTCGGCGTACATGGCGTTCTGGGAGGGAGTGTCCCAGGTAGCGAGGGCGCGGACGAATTCGTTCCAATTCTGGGCCGAGTCGATGGCGAGGAAAGGGTTGCTCATCGAATCGTAGATGGTCCAGTGCAGGGCGATCTTGCGGGTTTCTCCGGGGATGAGATCGGTGATGACAGGCCCGTGGCGAGTGAGAACGACGTCAACGATGACGTCGGGCTGGCCTTTCACGTGGATGGTTTCTGAACGGTGTTGAGGCGGCATCCAGCCGCTGGGAGTTTGATACGTCCCCTGATCGTTGAAGGTTTCCACGTAGAGGTCTTCGACCGTGGGACCAACGTTGGTGAATCCCCAGGCGATGCGGCGATTGTGTCCGACAATGACAAAGGGCAGCCCGGGGAGGGTTACGCCGATGACGTCGTAGTCGCCCGCTTGCAGGTGCGCCTCGTACCAGAGATTGGGCATCTGGTGGTTGAGATGCATATCGTTCGAGAGCATCGGCTTGCCGGTGACGGTGTGCTCGCCGGAGACCACCCAGTTGTTCGAGCCTGGGACAACCGTGGGCCAGGGGGTAGGCGAGGTCAGCAGCGGCGGAGGCGTGGTGTGGCGTGCGACGCTGCTGTCGGCTCCGGAGTCGTCTTCCTCATCGTCCTGGTTCTGCTCATGCGGCCTCAGTTGCTCGATACGCCTTGGCCTGGACGATGGCGGACGATCACGCCACGAGGAATTCACGTACAAGTCGGCAGTGAGGTCGGGGCCGAGCTTGGCGAGAATCTTCTCGCGCTCGAGTGTGCTCCGGTAGGTGTAGTGGTTCAGTTCCTGAACCAGGTGGGCGCCGATCACCATGGAGTCTTCCGCCGACCAGGGGTTTGGTTTGTAGCCCATGAGACGGAACTCGATGGGGAGATGGTCGCGGTGCCCGTCGATGAACGCGTTCACGCCGCGCCCATAGGCTTCGAAGAACAAGCGGTCGCGCGGGGAAAGCGCCTGCACAGTTTTGCGAGCGACTCGGCGCAGGCCCAGGATGCGCTGTTCGCGATCGTGCTCGAGGAGAGCGGGACCGGCGATTTCTGACATGTCGCCAGCGGCCATGCGGCGCATGATGTCCATTTGCCAGAGTCGGTCCTGGGCGGTGACGTAGCCCTGGGCGAAGAACAGATCGTCCAGACCTTTGGCTTCGATGGCGGGGACGCCGCGGGGGTCACGAATGACCGTCACCCCAGCGGAAAGGCCGTGGGCTGCAAGACTGCCGTCGAGTTGCGGCAGGGCGGAGCGGGCTTCGTAGTACAGGTAGGCGACGGCGCCCAGCAGGATGAGTGCCACGGCCAGCAGAACGGCGAGCAGCACACGGGGGAACAGGCGGCGGGCGGGCGGTGGGGCGGGCAGGTCGGTGGTGGGAGTCAGAGTCGCCATGCGAAAAATCGATTGTAGGGGTTGGCGCGCGGGGATGACAAACGAGAGACCTGTTCGCCATCGGCCATCCGCCGCGAGCTTTGAGCTTGGAGTTGCGAGCCGGCCTGTGATCTTTGCGGTCCAACCCGGGGGAGCGGGTCGGCCGATGAACATGAATTTCATTTTCAAGATGGGGCGATGGTATCCTGAGGCGGCCGCAGACTTTCCGCGGCCGTTTCGGCCTGTGGCGCGACTTGCCCAGTTCCTTGGCCGGGGATCACCATGCCCATGCTGCAGAAACGTATTGATGATCAGCCCTCCATCTCGGCCGAGATGGTGCGCGAGGCCCAGGGGATTCTCCATCAGCATCTGAAACGGGTGGGCCTCAAGCAGACGGCGCAGCGTGACACGATCCTGCGGACGTTTCTCGAGACGCGCGAGCATCTTTCGACCGACGAATTGCACCGGCTGGTTAAGAAGAAGGACCCGAAGATCGGCTACACCACGGTCTACCGCACGTTGAAACTTCTGGCCGAGTGCGGACTGGCCAGCGAAGTCGCCTTCCACGACGGGATCGCCCGCTACGAACATCAGTACAACCGGCGCAGCCACCATCACATGGTGTGCACCGAGTGTGGCAGTTCGGTGGAGTTTTTCTCGAACGAAGTGGAGAAACTGGAGCAGGAGATTGGCCGCAAGTATCACTACGTGACCACGCGCCACACTTTCCAGATTTACGGGGTTTGCGAAGACTGCCGCAAGAGGAACGGATCGCGGCGGCTGGTCTAGCCGCGAGTGTTCAGGGCGATTGGCGGGGTTTTTGAAGGGGCGGGGCTGCGGCAGGGTAGAGCAAAGCCATTGGGCTTCAGCCCCCGGGAGCTAGCCGGAAAAGGGAGAGGTCGGGGCAGCCGACCTCATGGACTGGAGCCCAATTCCCAGCCGCGCCCCTGCAAAGCAGGCCTGACGAATCGTTGAGGTCTGAGGAATCATGCGGCCTCGTGAATCCCGGCCAGGAGTATTCATGCCGATTGTCTGTGGGTACTGCGGGGCGTCGATGCCGGACATTTCTGAGTTCTGTCCATCGTGCGGGCGGCCGGTGCGGGAGGGAACTTTCTTCCCGCCGGAGCCGCGTGCGGTGGAAGAGCCTGGGGACGAGCCTGCCTACGAAGAGGAGCCACCGGTCGTTGCTCTGCCGCCAGTCGAACGGAACGACCGTCTCGTGGGTGCCTTCGTTTATTTAACCTTCATTCCCGCGGTGGTCTTTCTCTTCCTCAAGCAATACCAGCAGCGGAAGTTTGTGCGCTTTCACGCGTTTCAGAGCGTGTTTTTCTGGGCGGCTGTCGTGGTCCTCGTGCTGTTGGGATTGCTTGCTTCCACGTTTGGACTGTTGTTTGTGTGGCTGGTGCTCGGAGCGTTGATGCTGTTAGCTTTGTTTTTTACCTGGGCGGTGCTTTCGATCAAGGCGCTGCAGGGGGAGTGGTTTGAGCTGCCCTGGCTGGGGGCGCTGGCGGGGCAGCAGGCGGAACGGTGGCAGATTGTTGAATAGAAATGTCTGAGATGCCTCGCCCCGGCGGTGGTTTCAGCCAGAAAGCTCTCTTGACATCGACCCAGTCGGGTTTAGAATCGCGTCGCTCATTTCTCCACGCGACCAGCCGGGGGTGTGCAGCGCGGGGGAACATCTGGGCTCCAAAAAAGCCACCCTTTAAGGAGCAACCCATGAATATCCAACCCGTTTCTCGAAGGATGTGTTTGGGTGCAGTCATTCTGACCCTGATCGTGGTCGCAACACCCTTAGGACTTTCTGCGAGCGGTGGTGACGATGGACGGGGTTTTGACCACGTGTTCGTCATCATGATGGAGAACACGGGGTATGACACGCTGATCGGCAATCCGAACGCGCCCTTCACCAACTTCGCTGCGGCCACCGCAGGCCTGGCGTCGCACTACTACGGGGTTGCGCATCCGAGCCAGCCGAACTACATCGGGGCAACGTCGGGGGCGCTCAACGGCGTGGTTGACGATAACGACATCACCATTGATGTGCCGAACATCGTCGACCAGTTGGAATCGAGAGGGAAGACCTGGAAGGCGTACATGCAGTCGTATTCCCTGTGCAGGACGCCGCTCGACCACGCATGCGGAAACCAGCTGTACGAGCGCAAGCACAATCCGTTTATTTCTTACCAAGATGTTCAAACGAATCCGGCGCGGGTGGCGAACATCGTGGACTACAGCCAGTTTGCCACCGATCTCGCCAACAACACCGTGGCTGATTATGTGTGGATCAGCCCGGATCAATGCAACGACATGCACGGCCGTGGCGCCACTCCGGACGACCCGTGCGATTTCTCCCAGGTGCCGGCTCTGATCGCGGCGGGCGACTCCTTCCTGCTGCACGCCGTGAATGCGATCATGACTTCGAAGGCATGGAGGGGGAACTCGGTCATCTTCATCGTCTGGGACGAGAGCGATTTCACGGGCACGGGCCCCGGAGGGTTCGGCGACACGAGCGGATGCTGCGATGCGAATCCCGGCGGCGGCCATGTGGTCGGACTGGTGATTTCCAATCGACTGCGCTTTGCTCGCACCTCGGGCGACGCGTTTAACCATTACTCGATGCTGGCGACGATCCAGAAGAGCTGGCGGCTTGGCTGCCTCGGGAACACGTGCGATCGACGGAATGTGAAGCCGATGACGGAACTGGCGGGGCCTTCAGGAGGTTCGTAATCCTTCCAAAGTGGGGGATCCCCGGATCGCGGCTCAATCGCTCGTGATTCGGGGAGTCTTTCTCATCCAACTGGTTTGTCTTTTTTGTCTTTGCCCCTGCCTTGCCGGATGAGGGCGAGGAAGCTGCGGTGTGCGCGACTCAGCGAGCGGCCCCGGAGCACCACGCCGCCGATCGTTCGTGTGGCCTCTTCATCGGTGAGGCGGATGTAGCGGCAGGAAGAATTTTCCTTTACGGCCATCTTCGGGACGATGGAAACACCCATGCCGGTGCCCACCAGGCTGAGCAGGCTGCTGAACTGGCCGCTTTCGAAAATAATCTGAGGACTAAGACGCGCGCGGTCGCAGGCTCCCACCACCGTATCGCGAAAACAATGACCATCGCGCAGGAGGAGGAAGGGCTCCTTGCGGAGATCTCTCAGGAACAGTGTGCGGCGCTGGGCCAGGGCATGCTTTTTCGGAAGCACTGCGAATAGAGGCTCGGTGAGAAGCGGGAAGGCGTCGAACTCGTGGCCGCGAATTGGCAACGCGAGGAGGGCGACGTCAATCGTGCCGGCGCGGAGTCGGTCGAGGAGGATGGGAGTGATCTCCTCCACCACCGTCAGGCGGGCCTGGGGAAACTTTTTCGCGAAAGAGCTGAGCACCGGGGGAAGGAAGTAGGGCGCTACGGTGGGGATGACGCCCACCGTGACCGAGCCGCCGATGAAGTCTTTGCGCTCGATCACCTCGCCCTTGGCGGCCTCCAGTTCATGCAAAACGGCTCGGGCGCGAGGGAGCAGGGTTTGGCCCAGGTCGGTGAGGCGAACTGAACGCCCCAGGCGATCGAAGAGGCGGGCTCCGAGTTCGCCTTCGAGCTTCAGGATTTGTTGTGAGAGGGAAGGCTGTGAGACGTGGGATTGCTCGGCGGCGCGGCTGAAAGAGCCGGTGTGGGCCACGGCACAGAAGTAGCGGAGCTGGTGAAGTTCCATAGGCTATGCCTATTGATCATATCCGAACTATATATTGGAAGTATAGCCGCTCTTGCATTTATCCTGGCCTGACAGCGAGAAAAACCAGAAGTGCTAGCGTGATTTGAGCCCGTCGTATTGCTCCACTGACTGCAGCTGCGGGCAAGCCGGGCAAAACCATTCCATACGTACTTTTCCCAGGAGGTATTTCATGGCGGATGACAAAAAGAAAACTATGACCACGGACGCCGGCCGTCCGGTGGGCGACAACCAGAATTCGCTCACGGTCGGGCCGCGCGGGCCGGTGGTGTTTGAAGATTTCCTGCTGTTCGAAAAAATGGCGCACTTCAACCGGGAGCGGATCCCGGAGCGCGTGGTGCACGCTAAGGGATCGGGTGCACACGGCTACTTCGTATGCACGAACAAGGACATCACGAAGTACACAACCGCCAAGCTGTTCTCGCAAGTGGGCAAGAAAACCCCTACCTTCATTCGCTTCTCGACGGTGGGCGGCGAAAAGGGCTCGGCCGATACGGAGCGGGACCCGCGCGGGTTTGCGCTGAAGTTCTATACTGAAGAAGGCAATTGGGACATGACCGGCAACAACACGCCGGTGTTTTTTATCCGCGATCCGCTGAAGTTCGGGGACTTCATTCACACCCAGAAGCGCGATCCGCAAACCAACTTGAAATCGCCCACGATGATGTGGGACTTCTGGTCGCTCTCGCCGGAATCATTGCACCAGGTAACGATCCTGTTTTCCGATCGCGGCACCCCCAAGGGCTACCGGCACATGGACGGCTTCAGCAGTCATACCTTCAGCCTGATCAACGAAAAGAACGAACTGTTCTACGTGAAATGGCACTTCAAGACCAAGCAGGGGATCAAGAACTTCAACGCCGAGCAGGCGGAGGAGTTGCGCGGCAAGGATCCGGATTACTCGCAGCGCGATCTGTTCAACGCGATTGCCAAGGGCGACTTCCCGAAGTGGCGGGTCAGCGTGCAGATCATGCGGGAGAAGGAAGCGGAGACCTACCCCATCAACCCGTTTGACCTGACGAAGGTTTGGCCGCATGGCGATTATCCGTTGCAGGAAGTGGGCGAACTGGTGCTGGACCGCAACCCGGAGAATTATTTCGCAGAAGTGGAACAGGCTGCTTTCGAACCACGCAACATCGTGCCGGGGCTGGGTTTTTCACCGGACAAGATGCTACAGGCCCGTTTGATCTCCTATCCGGACGCCCATCGCTATCGCCTGGGCGTGAATTACGATTCGTTACCGGTTAACCAGCCGCAGTGCCCGTACGCTACCTATCATCGCGATGGCACGATGCGCTTCGACGGCAACGGCGGTCCTGCGGTGAACTACGAGCCGAACAGCTTTGGCGGACCGGTTCAAGACAAAAGCTACGTGGAACGGCCGAAGCAGGTCAGCGGCACGGTGGCGCGGCATGACCATCGCAGCGATAGCGACTACTACACGCAGCCGGGGAATCTGTTCCGGCTGATGCCCGCGGACGCGAAGCAGCGGCTCATCAGCAATATCGTAGGGAGCCTGGGCAACGGCGTGCCGCGGCGCATCCAGGAGTTGCAGACCCAGCACTTCAGCAAAGCCGATCCGGCTTACGGAGAGGGCGTGGCGAAGGGGTTGGGCCTGGAAGTCAGGTCGGTCGTCGAGCAGCCCGTGGGCGCGGGCGACTAGCGCCTGATTCGATTGTGGGGACTTTCGGGTTGCTGCACCTTGAGGGGGCAACGGAAACGGGGCAAGCTTTGCCGCTTGCCCCGTTTCGTTTTGGGTTCGGAGGCAGTGTTATCCTTAGGCGGGTTGCGGAACGATTCGATCTTTGAAGCCGCAGTGCCTGAAGGCGTCATGGATTGGGCGGCGGTTCGGGCGCGGCTGAAGCCGTGTCCTTTCAAAGCGGTCGAACATTTGTTCTGCGAAGGTTCCGGGAACCTCCGGGACGCAATACCAGGCGGGATCACGCCACAACGAGGCTGTACTGTTCATGTCGAACCCAAGCGTTCCGGAGTCTCAGCCCAACGACGAATCCAACGAGTCCTTCAAAGACCTTCTTTCGCAGTTCGAGAAGGGCCATTCGCACAAGCGCCCGGAGGGCGGTGGAGGCCGTGATGGCACGGTGATTACCGTCACTGCCGATTCGGTTTTGCTCGATATCGGCTTCAAGACCGAAGGCATCCTGCCGCTGACAGCGTTTCAAGGCGCGGGCGAAAGCGTGAAGCCCGGCGACAAGGTGCTGGTCACGGTCAAGGGGCGCGATCCGGAAGGCTACTACGAACTGGTGCGCGGGAAAGTCGAGCGGCCGACTGACTGGGCGTCGCTCGAGAAGTCGTTCGCCGACAAGACGACGATCATGGGCACGGTGACGGGCGTGATCAAGGGCGGGTTGAGCGTGGATGTGGGCGTGCGCGCGTTTATGCCGGCCTCGCGAACGGGAGTGCGCGAGGCCGCCGAAATGGAGAAGTTGGTGGGGCAGGAGATTCGCTGCCGGATCACCAAGCTCGACGCGACTGAGGAGGACGTGGTGGTCGACCGCCGTGTGATCGCGGAGGAGGAAGAGCGGGCGGGGAAACAGCGGCGCTATTCGGAGGTCAAGGAGGGTGAGACGGTGCAGGGCACCGTGCGCAGCCTGACGGATTACGGAGCGTTCGTGGACATTGGTGAAGTGGACGGCCTGCTGCACGTCTCAGATATTGCCTGGAGCCGCGTGAACAAACCTTCCGACGTGCTGTCGGTGGGGCAGGAGATCGAAGCCAGGGTGCTCAAGATTGATCCGGACAAGCGGCGGATTTCGCTGGGCATGAAGCAGCTGCAGCCGCATCCCTGGGATGCGGTTGCTGGAAAGTATCGGCCTGGAGAGCGCGTACGCGGTTCCGTGACGCGTTTGGTGGAGTTCGGAGCGTTCCTGGAACTGGAGCCCGGGATTGAAGGGCTGATCCACATTTCGGAGATGTCGTGGGCGAAGAAAGTGAGGAAGGCCAGCGACGTCGTGAAGCCGGGCGAGACGGTGGAAGCGGTGATTCTCGGCGTGAACGCGGAGGAGCGGCGGATTTCGCTCGGACTGAAGCAGGCGCTCGGGGATCCGTGGCGCGAGGTTGAGCGGAATCTTCCGCTGGGCGCGGTCGTGCAGGGCCCCATCAGGAGCATCACGAAGTTCGGCGCTTTCGTCGAGGTGGCGGAAGGAGTCGAGGGCATGATCCACGTCAGCGAGATCAGCGCCGAGAAGCGGATCAACCATCCGCAAGATGTGCTACGGCTGGGACAGGTGGTGAAGGCGCTGGTGCTCGCCATCGATGCTGAAAAACGGCAACTGCGGCTGAGTATGAAGCAGCTGGTGCCGAGCGACCTGGATGAGTATCTCGCAGAGCACAAAGAGGGCGATGTCGTGACCGGGCGACTGATGGAGGTTACCGGCGCACGGGCGCGGGTCGAATTGGGGGAGGGAATTCAGGCCAGTTGCAACCTGAGTGCGGCGAAGGCGGGCAGTTCTGACGACGCCACGGCTGCGGCGGGCTCGTCGTCCGCGAAGGCGGATCTTTCGTCCCTGGGTTCGATGCTGCAGGCGCGCTGGAAAAGCGGTGGCGCTGTGGACAAAGCCAAGCCGGAAGGGGCGCGGGCCGGGGAGATCCGCAAGTTCCGGATTACGAAGCTGGATGCGGGGGCTAAGAAGATTGAGTTGGAGTTTGCGTAGCGAGGCAGGCCAAAGGAGCATGGCCGCGTCGTTTGGAAAATTTCCGGTTACAGCGCGAGATTCTGGGGGTGCTCGAGGAGGCAGGAACTGAAAGCGTCAACACCGCGGCTGCGACGGCCAAGCCCGCGGATCATGTTGAGTTTGAGAAGAGCCTCGAGGGCTCAATCGAACTGGGCTCGATTCGGAAGGAAGCGACCAGCAGGGGACGTCATCCAGTAAAGGAACTCATACTCACGGAGCAAGGCAAGACAGGGCACTCGCGCGGCAAGATTGGACCCAGCCCAACCGGTCCTGAGCCTGCGTCCAGATCGCCTCCGATCCCGCGGTGCCTGGTCTGTGACACGGCAAGCTTGCTCCAACAGCGAGGCGGTGGCCAACGAGGCGTTCCTATCTCAGGCCATCCACAACGTACAGATCCGAGAGGATCCGGTAATACGAGTAAGCATAGGTCTTACGGTCGGCACTGAAGCGGACTGCACCGACGGTTACGATACCAGCGGTATCGGAGGGAGAAAAAGTCCGCACATCTTCCCTGCGGGTTGAATTCAGGTAGACTCGCATCACCCGGCAGGAAGTTCCCCGCTGGCCGACCAGAATACTGTTGCCGTCAGGTTCCCAGTCGATCAGAAGGTCGTCATCGTTCAAAGCAGCGGAGAGAGGTTTTGGATCGCCACCGTTCAATGGATAGAGCCAGCGCTTGAGCTCCGGGTCAGTGGCAAGCAGGTATTTCGCGTCCGGCGAAACCAGCGCTCCGGTGGTTCCTTCCGGAGTGATGACGTGCGCCTTCCCATCGTCAAGGTTCATCCCGTAAGTGCGGGGAGCGCGGTTTGCCTCGGATGCGGAAAAGACAATCGCCTTCCCGGTCGGTACCCAACCCACGCGAAGGTGCTCTAGAGAGTCGTTGGTGATTTGCCGCGGCTGGCCGGTTCCGGTCGGTAAGAGCTCCAGCTGCGACGGGGAAGCATTGTTCAAAGCCACCACCCAATTGCCGTCGGGCGACAGGGAGGGGAATCCGCCGCTTCCGAGACGAATCGCGGGGGAGCCGTCCATGCCCCGCATGAAGATGGAATAGTTCGAACCCACGCCCTCGCCACTTTCGAAGAAAACCAGATTCTTGCCATCTGGAGAAACATCGGAGGTCAACGACCAGTCAAACCACGAGAGATTTCTCTCGTTCGCTTCTCCCGACTGCGAGCCGAGCATGCCGAATTGAGCGTTATCCACCGTCAACAGAACTCGGCCGTCCCGGGTGATGTCCTGCAGAGTCAGCGTCCCGGGAACACGAAGTACCAGACGTTCCTTTCCGGACAGACTCATTGCGTAGATGGCGCGGGCTGCGCCTTCACGAGAAGCTGTGAACCAGACCTCTTTCCCGTCGCGTGACCAGGCAAGACCTTGCGCGGTCGTGAAAAAACTGGAGGCGACCTTGTGGTTGCCTTCGCGGTCAATGACGACGACTCTGCCGTCGTCGCCGGTCGCGACATGGTCATCGAACGCGATCAGATCTCCTTGCGGGGAAAAGCGGACATGACTGACCCAGCCGCGCGGCTGATAGAGGGTGCGACCCACTGGAAATTCGAGTCTGAGCCTGCCCCCGGCAAAACGAATCACGGCTAGATCGGAGCCGTCTGGAGTCCAGTCCGCCCAGTTGACATTCTCCGACACTTGCCGGGGAGCACCTCCGGCGAGGGGCACTCGTCCGAGGGTCCCACTTTCGACGAAAGGAGAGATGCGGAGCGATCCCAGGTCAACCGCGAGCTCGCCGCTGGAAGAGATGGCCAGCAATTGTGTTTTTTCCAGCCCCAGCGCACGCGAATCCGTACTGTCAAAACGAGTGGTAAACAGTTCTACCGGTCTCCCCTCCAGGGCAGCGCCATAGACGATGGTCTGCCCGTCGGGAGAAAAGCGCGCGGCCGGGATCGTGCCGCGCCGGAATGTGAGACGGTGAAAGCTGGGACTCGGAGCCGCGTTGGAATGCTTTCCGGCAAAGTAAACGACCACGCCAGCGAGTGCCGCCAGGAGAGTGCCCAGCACTGGAAGCAACCATCGCCGTCCGGATGCGCCCGGCGCTGTTTCGACCCCCGGGCTGCTCGTGGCCGAGATTTCGGATAGGGCTTCCAGGCTGAACGCGATATCACTCGCCGACTGAAAGCGCCGCGCCGGATTTTTCTCCAGGCAGTGCCGCACGATCCGCTCGAGGGCTGGCGGCACCTGGCGTGCGGCTTCCACCAGTTCGGGCGGTTCTTCCTTCAGGATCGCGCTCATGGTGTCCGCGGGTGAGTCGCCTTGGAAGGCACGCTTGCCAGACACCATCTCGTAAAGAATCGCGCCGAAAGAAAAAAGGTCGGAGCGCTGATCCGCGATCTTCCCTCGTACCTGCTCGGGCGACATGTAGCCAGCCGTGCCCATCACCGTGCCTGCATCGGTCACTCCTTGTACGGTGGCGGCCTCGGAGGCTGGGTCGCTTTGCTCCGGGTGGGTCAGCTTGGCCAAGCCGAAGTCCAGGATCTTCGCGCGTCCGTCTTCTGTCAGAAAAATGTTCTCCGGCTTCAGGTCGCGGTGAACGATGCCCTTGTCGTGTGCCGCTGCCAACCCGCGGGTCACCTGCAGCGCACAGTCGACTGCCTGGTGGGTCGGTAACGCTCCGTTCCGGAGCCGCGCCCGCAGGGTTTCGCCTTCCAGCAATTCAGAGACGATGTAGGGCGCGCCTTGCGCTTCTCCAAGGTCGTAGATGGCAAGAATATTCGGGTGGTTCAGGGCGGCCGCTGCGCGTGCTTCCTGCGCGAACCGGTGCAGACGATCGGGATCGGAGGAGAATGAAGCGGGGAGTAGCTTGACGGCGACGTCCCGGCCTAGACGCGCATCGTGAGCCCGATATACCTCACCCATGCCGCCCGCGCCAATCTGTCCGATGATCTGATAAGGCCCTATTTTCTGACCTGGAGCCGGAGCCATGGTCGTGCATTATACAGGCCGGCGAAAGCGAATCTCGCTACCGGACGGCCGGTTAGAACCCCGGCGGCCGCTCACCCACTACGCCGAAGGCGCGCTCCAGCGCGAGCCCGACGCTTCCCAGCGTACCCTCGTCGAACAGCCGGCCGATCAGGGTGACGCCGTGGGGGACGCGGCGTGGCGTCGGGAAGGTGGGCAGCGGGTTGTTGGGGTCGGGCGCCCAGTCACTGCGCGCCTTTGACACTTCGACGAAGCCCGCGCGCAGGGTGAGCGAGGGATGGCCGGTGAAGTTCGAGATGGTCAGTATTTCATCGCGCAGTGAAGGCACGAGCAGCAGGTCGACCTGGGAAAAGACGCGGGCCATCTCCTGGGCGACCTGCCGGCGGAGGCGGTCGGCCTGGACGAAGTCGACGGCCGAGAGGAAGCGGGCCTGGCGAAAAAGATTGGGCCAGGCGTCGGACACCTGGGCTTTCAGTTGATTCAAGCCGCCGCCCAGCGTGAGTTCCTCGAACGCAGCGGCTCCTTCGGCGAACAGGATCAGGTTGAGCGAGTTGTAGGGCCAGTTGGGAATGGAAACCTCGACCGGGACCATGCCCAGCTTCTTCACGGTTTCGAGGGCGGCGCGGTCCACGCCGGTAGCGGGATTTTCTTCCATCCAGCGGGGGAAGTAGCCCACCCGCAGACCTTGCACGGGCGCGGCTGCATCGTAGTCGAGTCGGCTGGACACGCTGGACACATCTCCGGCGTCGGGCCCCGAGATGGCCTGCAGCACCAGCATGGCGTCCTCGACGCTGCGAGTCATGGGGCCGAGCTTGTCGAGGGACCAGCAGAGCGTCATGGCGCCGGTGCGCGGCACGCGGCCGTAGGTGGGACGGAGACCGGTAATCCCGCAACGCATGCTGGGGCTGACAATGCTGCCGCCCGTCTCGCTGCCGATCGCGAAGCCGACTAGGCCCGCCGCGGTGGCGGCACCCGGGCCTGCGCTCGAGCCTGACGATCCTTCCTCCAGCAGCCACGGATTCATCGTTTGCCCACCGAACCAGATGTCGTTCAGCGCGAGAGCGCCGAGGCTCAACTTGGCGACTAGGACCGCGCCCGCCTCACGGAGACGTTTCACGACGGCGGCGTCTGCGGTGGGCACGCGATCCCGGTAGGGTTCAGCACCATAGGTGGTGGGGATTCCGGCGGTGTCGAGCAAGTCTTTCGCACCCCAGGGGACGCCGTGCAGTGGTCCGCGGTACTTTCCGGCCGCGATTTCCTCGTCGGCCTTTTTGGCTTGCGCTAGGGCCAGCTCGCGCGTAAGCGTGATGACGCAGTGCAGTTTGTCATCGAATTGCTCCATCCGCTGCAAGTAGATGTGGGTGAGCCGTTCGGAGGTAAGCTTGCGCTGCTCGATCCAGCGCGAGAGCTGGCTCAGGGAGGCGAAAGCAATGTCGGGGTCGTTCGCGGCAAGCGGGCCTGGGTCGGTCTGGCTGCGGAGAAACCGGTTTCGACTTGGGCCCACGTTCAGGCCGGGCAATGCCGGGTCCCAGCGCGACGCGGGTGCGAGCGCGGCGTCCAATGCCGCCTTGCGCGGACCAGTGCGTCGCTCATAGAGCGCGGCCATCGTCTTGCGCCAACTGCCCGCGGCCACGGCGCGCTCGGTGTCAGCCAACTCCACTTGCACGAGCTTCTCGGCTTCGGCGAAGCTGGCTCGCGACACTTCAGGGCCCACGGCGGGCCCGGCGCCGAAGGCGGGCGGCGCCCCGGGGGGCAGATCGGCGGGGCTCTGGGCCCGGCAGTGGTAGGCGGCGGCCGCCCCGACTACGCCGAGAGATGTCGCTGCCAAAAATTGCCTGCGCGATTTCGACATGGATCCTCCCCAAACACATTTAGACGGGACTCGGGCAGTTGGGTCACAGGGACATCGTTGTGCCCCTCATGATTCGGTTCGTTGGCGGCTTCCCGAAGAGGGAGCTCGAACCGGTCTTTCTCCGCGGTCCTTCTCGGCGCTCCTTCTCGGCGCTTGACAGAACTCTCTGCGGACGTAATCCTATACGCTTTTCGCTTGCACGAAGTCGGACGCCAGTTAGTGGTACCGGGCTGCCGGGCTTGGGAAGGAATCTCCAATTGAAAGTCAGGGTTTTTTATCACGACAAATGCTTTGACGGGGCCTCTTCCGCGGCGCTGTTTTCGCGCTTTTACCGGGAACGGATCCGCAACGACGTGGAGTTTGAGTTCACCGGGTTGCTGCACCGGGCCGGGGCTCTTTTTGATGAGAGGCAGTTTGACGGCGACGAGAACGCGATCGTCGACTTCAAGTACTCCAGCTCGCCCAAAATTACCTGGTGGTTTGATCACCATGAGAGCGCTTTCCTCAGCCCGGAGGACGCGGCGCACTTCGAGCAGGACCAAGGGAACCGGAAGTTTTACGATCCGGACTTCAAGTCGTGCACGAGCTTTATCGCGATGGTGGCCGAGCAGCGCTTCGGCTTTGACGCCACCTCGGTGGCCGACCTGGTGCACTGGACCGACATCATCGACGGAGCCATGTACCCGGATGCCCAGACCGCGGTGGAGATGAAAGCGCCGGCGATGAAACTGACCATGGTGATCGAGTCGGCGCCGGATTCGATCTTCGTGCCGCAGCTGATCCCGTTGCTGGCGAGCCAGTCGCTGGGAGAGATCCTCAAGGCGCCGTTCGTGGCGCCGTTGTTGCCCCCGCTGCTGAAACGGCACGAACTGTCCATTGGAATTCTGGAAGCACGCACCGAGTGCAGGGACGCGACCATCTTTTTTGACGTCACGGACCAGGAGTTGGAGGGGTACAACAAGTTCGTTCCTTATTACTTACATCCGGAAAGTATTTATAGCGTTGGTTTAAGTAAAAGCAGCTTCCGCGTAAAGGTTTCGGTGGGGTCGAATCCCTGGGCTCCGAGCGAGCCTACGGTGAACCTGGCGAAGGTGTGTGAGCGCTACGGCGGTGGGGGGCATGCGCGGGTGGGTGCCATCTCGTTCGACGTCACCAAGCTAGACGCGGCGCGGAGGGCGGCGTTCGAGATCGTCGAAGAGCTGCGGACTAGCGTGCGGGGCTAGGTGGGCGGCCGCGTTTTTTTTGACCTCGGAGACACCCCTCGGCTGCGCCCAGGGCAGGCTCCAGCGCGGAGAAAGGCATTGCAGGGAATGCCTTAAGGCATGGTCCCGCGATCGGCGCCCTTGGAAGACAGATTTACGGCTCCCGCAGGGTGTGCTTGGGAAGGGCGCTGCGCCAAAGAGCCGCGCCAAATAATGGTCTGCGGTTTCCTATCACTCATCAAAAGCATCTGAAGAATTCTCATGAGCACATGGGCGCAGTCCGGCGATGGTCCGGTGGTGTTGCGGGCGGAGAAGCTCGGGCGCAGCGTGCGGGAAAAAGTTCTGGTGATGGACGCCAGCTTCGAAGTGCGCAAGGGCGAGACGCTGGCGATCGCGGGTCCGAGCGGGTCAGGGAAGTCGTCATTGCTGCGGTTGCTCAACCGGCTGGATGAGCCAACCAGCGGGACCGTATACCTGGACGGAATCGACTATCGGAAGATTGCGCCTCGTGAGTTGCGGCGGCGGGTGGGCATGGTCACGCAGCGGGCTTACCTGTTTCCGGGAACCGTGGTGGAGAACTTGCGATTCGGGCCGCGGCAGCGGGGGGAAGAGCTCAACCAAAGCCGCATTGAAGAGTTGCTCGCGGGCGTTGGGCTGGCGGGTTACGGTTCGAGAGACGTTGCGAATCTGTCCGGGGGGGAGGCGCAGCGGGTTTCGTTTGCGCGGACGCTGGCGAATTCACCCGAAGGGTTGGTGCTTGATGAGCCGACCTCCGCTCTGGATGAGGACTCGAAGCATGGGGTGGAAGCGCTCATCGTGCAGATTGGGCACGCCCAGGGGATACCGTGCGTGCTGGTAACTCACGACATGGGGCAGGCGGCGCGGTTGGCGCAACGGGTTTTGATTCTGGAGGCGGGGAGGATCGTTCGCAGCGGGACGGTCGAGGAGGTGCTGCGTGCTTAAAGCACTATTTCACGGTCAGTTGCAATTGGGGCTGGCGCAGTCGGTGGTGGCCGGACTCGCGGCGCTGGTCGTCGTGCTGGTGGGACGGCGGCGCGGGATCCACTTGGAGAAGGAACTGGCGATCGCGATGGTGCGAGGGCTGGTGCAGATCGTCACCGTGGGATCGATCCTACTGTTGCTGTTGCGCGGACCGGACTGGACCAGCGTCTTTCTACTGGTTGCGATGATCGTGGCAGCGGGAGCGACCTCGGCACGGCGCGCGAAGGGTATGCCGCAGGCGTTCCTGGTTTCCACCTGGGCGATCGCGTGTGGCGCGGGTTCGGTGATCGCAGTGATGACCCTGCTGGGTGTGATCGACACGCCGATTACCGCGCTGGTGCCGGTGGGCAGCATGCTGATCGCGAATGCGATGAACACGAACGGTCTTGCGCTGAATCGCTTTCGGGCGGACGTGCTGGCGCACGTGGGTGAAATCGAGACGGCCCTGGCCCTGGGGGCCGATGGAAAAAGCAGCGTTGCGCCTTATGTGCAGGTTGCGTTTGAAGCGAGCCTGATTCCAGCAATTGATTCGCTGCGCTCGCTGGGGATCGTATGGATCCCGGGATTGATGGCGGGGATGCTGCTGTCGGGCGCGCGACCGGTGTACGCAGCGATCTACCAGTTCGTGGTTTTGGCGATGATTTTCGCCGCTTCGGGGCTGACTTCGCTGGTGAGCACGTTGTTGATCCGGACGCGGGTGATGTCGCCGGCGGAACAGTTGATCCTGCGGCCCGGTACGTAAGCCGCAGGATCGTTGACAGGAGGAGGCGTGGCGGGCTAGCTCTTTTCCGACGTTTGGCGGAGACCTGCCTTTTCCAGCACCGCCCTGGACAACGACGAAAACAGGTTCGTCGACTGTCGCGCCGGGCTCGCGGCTAGCGCATTGGTTCCGAGGGCAGCGCCGACAAAAGCAAGCCGATAGCGGCTGGTGTCGTACTGCGCCACGTTGGCAGAAGGGATGCCGTAGGACTTGCCCTGATCCCAGGTATTAGGAGCAGCGCCCAGGAAGACGAACGTCCAGACGCCCTCTTTCTCTTTCTGGTGGATCAGCTCTTTCACGGCATCGTGCGTCCATTCCCGGGACGAGTTTTCCTCGCCATCGGTCATGATCACGGTGATGACTTTATCGACTTGCGGCCGGTCGGCGTCCAGCTTGCGAACCGTAATGCCGATGGCATCGTTCAGCGCGGTGTTTCCGCCGGGTTCATAGGATTTGGGGTCGAGCTTCTTGACATTGGACAGCGGAATCGCAACATCGCGGTAGGCTACCATGGTGTCGAACAGGGTGAGGGAGAACAGGTAGTCGACCTTGTCCTCCTGGGCGAGGCCGTCGACGTAGGCGTTGAAGCCTTCGATCACATCGTTCAGCTTGCTGGCCATGGAGCCGGACTTATCGAGAATCACGTTTACGAGCACGCGTTGCTTTTGGTTTTGGGGCTGCTGGTGCACGGGACATCTCCTCACTGGCGGCGGTCGCTGACGGGATATAGCGGGTCTCCACTTTCGCGGTGAAGCCAAACGTAGCCGATACGGTGTCACTCGGTACCTTGCGGCCGTTGTAGATGTCGCAGAGATATTGCTTGGAGATGCCGAGATCGGCGGCGAATTGCGTGTCGGTCTTTTCTCCCTGGATCTTTTTCATGAGTCCCAGGAGTTCCTCGACGGTCAGTGCCTTGTACGCCATAACAGCGTACACGGTACGCCGGAACTGCGTACTTGTCAAGTGTCCGCGTAGGGCCGGTACCGCCGCGTGCTGGCTCCCCCGGGACCCCGGTCACTCCACCCATTGTTTGCCGTCACTGACCTCTGCGAGGGGGCTCCTGAGATGATTACAGGATGAACAGGAGGGCGAATATGACAGGCCGGATGCGGCCTTTGTAGTCCTGATGCAGGCGATGGGCTCAGCTTGTTCGTGAGCAGGATGCGAATCGAGTGGGCGCGGCACCTTCCCGCACCGTTTCCAGGCATTCGTTTTTCCTCCCCGAGTTCAGGTGCGGGCGATTATCATTCTTGGAAGTACTTTGCTGGGGGATCGCCTGCATCGTTTCGCTCACACCCACGACCCGCACACCCGCCAACTGAGGGCGCTGCGCGCAGTAGCCTCGGTGGAGTTCTTCAAGGGGCTGATCGTGCTGTTGGCCGGCTTCGGCGTTCTTTCGCTGGTCCACCGCGACGCCTGGGATGTCGCCGAGAGCACCCTGGAGTGGCTGAAAATCAGTCCAGACGCGCACTACGCGCAAGTCTTTCTCAACCTTGCCGACCAGGTTACGGACGCCAAACTTTGGGCAGTGGCGGTCGGCGCGGCCGCCTATTCCTCGCTACGCTTTGTGGAGTCTTATGGGCTGTGGAGAGAACGGGCGTGGGCGGAATGGCTGGCGATGATTTCGGGAGCGGTTTACCTGCCGTTCGAGATCTACGAACTGGCCCGAAGGGCGGGCTGGATCCGCTTCGCCATTTTCGCGGTGAACCTGGCGGTTGTCTTGTACATGGTGTACCTGCGCGTGCAGGCGCGGGCGGAGGTGGAAAATTCCTACGGGACGACGGACTAGCTGCCGAGCGGGCTAGACGGCACTTGTTTCTCTCTGGCATTTCGCCAAGATCAATCGCTGACGTCAATCACTCTCGAGGGATTGGAGCAGGGCGCTCCGGATGCGCTGCTGGTGTTCGGGTTGAAGCTTCTCGCCATGAGAAGTGAGGTAGAAGACGTCGATGGCCATCTGGCCTTCGGTGTCGATCAGCGCGATCTCGATATTGCACTTTTCCTGCGAGAGCGACGAACTGATGCGATGCAGGAGGCCAGGGCGGTCCTGCGCGATGACCTGCACGAGCGTGCTGCGGGCGGAGCAGGTGTCGTCAAAATCGATCTTGGTATCGACTTTCACCTTGGCGATTCCCGGTTTTTCCGAGCGCAACCGATCGCGCAACATGCGGTCGAGATCGGTCTCGCCCATGAGCACACCGACGATGCTGCGCTTGAATCGCTCCCACTCCTGCAGGTTTAATTCCAGAGTGCGGAATCGGTCGGTGAAGTAGAAGGTGTCGACTACCACGGCAGCCTGGTTCGAGAAGGCGTTCGCCTTGACGATGTTCATCCCCCAGGCGGCGAGCACACCGGCGAGCGTGGCGAACAGGAAGGGCCGGTCGTTGGTCACCAACGTCAACTCAAACCAGTGGCGACCGCGCTCCAGTTGCACCTGGATGGGGTCCTGGCCGAGTTTGCCGGCCATCTCGGCGTGGGCCAGCACGTCGGTCGCGGAGTAGGCGGCGAGGTAGCGCTTGGGTAGCCCTTCGAGGAAGCTCTTGAGCTTTTTGCCGGCCGTCGGCACCAACATGCGGATCTGCGCGAGATGGCTGTCATCGCTATCGGCCTCGAGACGCTCATCCACGCTGTGATTCAGATAGTTGAAGGCGGCGATGTAAAGCTGGAACACATTTTCCGCCTTCCAGGGAGTGAGCGCGTCAGGATTGACCGCCTTGATGTCGGCGTAGGTCAGCAGCGTGAGCATTTTCAGGCGCTCGTGGGTTTCCATTTTTTCAGCGAAGACGCGGATGGTTGCGGGATCGAATATGTCGCGGCGCAGAGTGGCTGAAATCTCAAGATGGCTGCCGATGAGGAAAAGGACGGTTTCGCGCTCGGAAGGATCGAGGTCAAGGCGTGCGAGGGAGCTTTGCGCGATCTCGAGGCTGGCCTGAACGTGGTGGGTGCTGGGCGTGCCCTTGCCCACGTCGTGCAGCAGCAGGGCTAGATAAAGGAGTTCGGGCCGCTCGAGTTCCGAGAGGAGTTGCGAGTAGCGCTGGTCCCACTCTGACTGCGATGGCTGCAAACGATGCAGGCTTTCGATGGCGACGAAGGAGTGTTCGTCGACCGTGAAGCGGTGATAGAAGTCACGTACCACCAGTGCATCGATCAATTTGAGTTCGGGCAGGAGGAGCGTGAGCAGTTTGAGGGCGTGCATGGCCCGCAGGGCGTCCGCCGCGTGGGGTTGCGTGAGGATCTCGCCCAGGTAGAGCCAAAGCTCAGCGCCTCGTGGTGGAGTGGCAGCGAGTGAAGGCAGGACCTGTTCGATGCGGTATTCGGTAGTGGTGCTCAAACGCAGACCGTGCATGGCGATAAAATGGAACATGCGCAGCAGCATCTCCGGGTCGTGCAGGGCGTGGGGCTGTTGCAGGTAAACCAGGCCATCCACGACGGAAAAGTCGGCATTGGAGAGACGCGAGCGCCATTGCTGGAACTGCCGGTACAGGGATGACCAGGCCGCGGGAATCTCTTCGAGCAGTTGGGTGCAGACGCGATGCACGGAGCGCGCCTGGCCGAAGTAGACCCGCATCCAGCCGGCGGCGTCAGTGACTTCGGTATCTGGGCAGCCGATCTTGCGGGCGGCGGCCTCGTCCTGGGACTCCCAGAGCAGGAGATTGTCGTCGCGCCCCTGGCGAAGATGGAGGAAGCAGCGCACCGACATCAGGAAGTCCAGCGCCGAATCGAATTGCTTGCGCGTCGAGAAGGGAAGCAGCGTCTTGGGATCCGGCCAGTCCCGCAGCTTGTCCATGGCCGAGATCAGAGACAACCAACCGGCCACGTTGTAGTCCCGCAGACCTCCGGGTCCATCTTTCACGTTGGGTTCGAGGTGGAAAACGGTGTTGCCATACTTGGCGTGGCGCGACCGCGTCACGTCGGCCAGGCTCTGGACCAGGGGCTGGGCCTCACGCATCACCAGCTTGGGAATCACTCTGTTGTGCAGCCGCTCAAAGAGTTCGCGATCGCCCGCCAGGTAGCGGCAGTCGAGCAGGGAGATGGTGAATTCGACATTACTGGCATCAAAACGGTCGCACTCGGCTAGGGTGCGGGTGGCGGGACTGACTTTCATTCGGAGGTCCCACATCTCCTGCGAGAAACGGCGAATGTGATCCTGGAACCGAGCGTCGCTGTCCTTGCCGGCGTGCAGAAAGAGGATGTCGACGTCCGAGTGAGGGAACAGCCAGCTGCGTCCGAAACCGCCGAGCGCGGCGAGCGTGAATCCGGTGGGAGCGTGTTCGTCCGGCGAAACGATTTCCTGCCAGAGGCGGCGGGTGATGGTTTCCACCAGGCGCGTGCGTTGCTGAACGGCAGAGCGCCCGTCACCGGTCGCGGCAAACTGCTGCTGGATGCGGGCGGTTTCCTCCGTGTAGAGATCCCGCAACTCGCTGCTCAGGGAGGCTGTCGTCATAGCAGTTCCCGCGGACTCTCGCTGCCTGCCGGGCAGCTCGCGGATGGGGGATCAGAATCCGCGGTGTGCTGTCCCTGCTTGAATCCTAAAGCGCGCCTTCCCCGCGTTCGTCATTCCGAATGCGGATTGCTTCATCAATCTTCGAAAGGAAGATCTTGCCATCGCCAATCTTGCCGGTGCGGGCGGCGGTCACGATGGCCTGCACCACTTTTTCCACCAGGGCGTCGGCCAGAATCATTTCCAGCTTGATCTTGGGAATCAGGTCGACCGTGTACTCGCGTCCGCGATAGAACTCGGTGTGACCTTTCTGGCGGCCGTGGCCGCGCACCTCGAGGACAGTCATGCCCTCCACACCAGCCTCGTGGAGGGCGTCCTTCACCGCTTCCAGTTTGGAGGTTTGAATGATGGCTTCAACTTTTGTCATGGATGTTGTCGGCAGTCACACGCGGGACTTCCAGAGAGGACGGCGGGGCGAGCCCCTGCACCAGCTTGGTTGCTGTCAAAGCCTGACTCCAGTGGGAGAGATCGCGCGCAAGCCTCAATCTAACCGCAGGGCGCAGCGTGCGGAAATCGAAACTATTTATGGAGTCCATCAGGAATTGTTATGGGCCGTGGGCCGCGGGCCTCGCGGAAAGGCGCGGCAGGGGTTGTGACGGCCCGGCTGCAACGGGGCCTGGCATCAGGGGAGTAACGAAATATCTGGTTGACAGGAAAGGAAATATGTATGCATAATTATTCATATTACTGAATAAATATTCACCATGAACAAGGTCGCCAGACAACGAGCCATTCTCGAACTCCTGCATCGGGGCCCGGTGGAAAGCCAGGAAGAGCTCCAGGGGTTCCTGGCCCGGCGCGGGTTCGAGGCCGGCCAGGCCACACTTTCGCGGGATATTCGGGAACTGGGGCTGGTCAAGACGCCGGATGGGTACGCAGCGGCAAGCGGGGCCGCGGCGGCGGAGCCCGTGCTGCCCTCGGTGTCGCGGCTGGTGCGCGAGTTCGTGGTCGATGTGCGGCTGGCGCAGAACCTCCTGGTTCTGAAGACCAGCGTGGGGAGCGCGCAGCCGGTGGCGGCGGCCCTGGATTCAGAGGACTGGCCGGAAGTTGTGGGGACGATTGCCGGGGACGACACAATCCTGGTGATTTCGCCGGATAACAAGACCGCGCAGCAGCTGGTACGCCGTATTCACGGGATGCTGGAGTGATGTCGGCGCAGTTAAAAGCTGCCGTACTGGGCGCGACCGGCTATGCCGGTTTTGAGTTGACGCGCATTCTGCTGCGCCATCCGCGGCTGCAGAAGCCGTGTTTGCTGGGGCGGGAGGACGGCGAGAAGATGCCGGATCTGGCAGAGACCTTTCCGGCGCTGAGTGGAAATGGCGGTTACGCGCTGGAGCCGTTCTCGATTGAGCGCTTAAAACAGGCGGGTGTCGATCTGCTGTTTCTGGCGACGCCGCACGAATTGTCGCGCAGCCTGGTGCCGGAGGTGGTGCGGCAGGGGATTCGCGTGATCGACCTGAGCGGTGCGTGGAGGCTGCGGGAAGAGGAGCACCGCGCGGTGTACGGATTCGAAGATCGGGACGCTGACGCGGCGAATGCGGTGATGAAGCAGGCGGTGTACGGGTTGCCGGAATTGCACCAAACCGAGATTGCGGCCGCGGCGCTAGTGGCCAATCCGGGTTGCTACGCGACGTCCGTGATCTTGGGGCTCGCGCCTCTGGTGAAGGCGGACCTGGTGGACCGGAACCGCGGCATCATCTCCGATTCGAAGTCCGGCGTTTCCGGAGCCGGGAGGGAGGCGACGGCCCGCACACACTTTGTTTCTGTGGCCGACAACTTGTCGGCGTACGGGGTCTTCAAGCACCGGCACCTGGGCGAAATGCTCGAGCAGCTGGGGTTGGCATCGCAGGAATTGATTTTCACGCCGCACCTGTTGCCGATTCCGCGGGGAATTCTATCGACGATTTATGTCCACCTCTCCCGTCCGATGACCGCGGCCGAGGTAGAGAGTTGCTATCGGAAGTTTTACGCGGGGCGGCGCTGGGTGCGGGTGTTCTCACCGCCGAAGTTGCCTGAGATCCAATACTCGCTCTACTCGAACTACTGCGACATCGGTTTTTGTCTCGACCAGGAGGGACGGCGCCTGGTGATTGTGTCGTGCGTGGACAACCTGCTGAAGGGCGCTGCGGGCCAGGCGGTGCAGAACATGAATGTGATGTACCGGTGGGATGAAGCGGAGGGGCTGAATTGAGAGTCGTCGTGAAAATTGGCGGCGCGGCACTGGATGACGAATCTGTGCTGCGCAAATGTGCGCATGCGATCGTCCAGCTGGCGGGGGACGGTCACCACATCGCCGTTGTTCACGGCGGCGGCGGAGCGCTGACGCGGATCATGCAACGCTTGGGCAAAGAGAGCCAGTTTGTGAATGGCCTGCGGGTCACCGATGCCGAGACGCGCGATATGGCGCTCATGGTGCTGGCCGGAATGGTCAACAAGAAACTCGTCGCCGGCATTGGTGCAGCGGGCAAGCCAGCGATCGGTCTTTGCGGCGGGGACGGAATGAGCTTTCGGGCTCGCAAGAAACAGACCGACGGGTTTGATCTGGGATACGTGGGCGAGATTTGCGCAGTCGAACCGAGATGGATCGAGACGATCTGGGAACAAGGGGGCATTCCGGTGATTGCCAGCCTGGCGGTGGGCGCGGTGGGTGAGTACTACAACGTGAATGCCGACCAGATGGCTGCGGCATGCGCGGTGGCCTGCCAGGCGAGCGCGCTGATCTTCCTGACGGATGTGGCCGGGGTCAAGGGCGCAGACGGCGCCGTGATCCGCTGGCTGGACCTGAGTCAGGTGGCCTCACTGGTCGAGAGCGCGGTCGTGCAAGGCGGCATGCTACCGAAGCTGGAGGCCTGCCGGCATGCCCTTAGCAAGGGCGTCGGCCGGGTACGAATCCTGCCGGCTTCTGAGGCGGAGGTACTGCCCGAGTTCTATTTTGCGAAATTGCAGGTCGGCACGGAAGTGCGAGTCGCTTGAGTCGCGTGGGCAGGAACAGCGAGCAGCGAAAGGAATGCTCCTGGCAAGGGCGAACCGTATGAGTGAACTGAAGGAGATAAGGATGCGAAGTCACGCAGTGGAAAGAACATCGATCGCGCCGGTTCCGAGCGTACCCAAGCCCATGATGCGGGACCTGGTCTCGACGCGCGATCTGAGTCCCAGCGAAGTGCGGTCGATCCTGGACCTGGCGGCGGTCGTCAAAGCGCGCCCGGCGGATTTCCGACGCACCTTGGAAGGCAAACAGCTGGTGATGTTCTTCGAGAAGCCTTCCCTGCGCACCCGGCTGACGTTTGAAGCCGGGATGGCCAGCTTGGGCGGTACGGCGTTCTTCATGGACCAGACCGGCGGCCGGATCGACGCACGCGAAAGCTTGCACGACATCGCGCACAACGTCGAGCGCTGGGTGGATGTGATCGTGCTTCGGACCTTCGCCCACTCGACCGTGGAAGACATGGCGGCGCATGCGTCGATCCCCGTGATCAACGCGCTCAGCGACCGGGAACATCCCTGCCAGGCGCTGGCGGACTATTCCGTTTTGCAGGAAAGGTTCGGGAACCTGAAGAACGTGACGCTGGCGTACGTGGGCGATGGGAACAACGTAGCGCACTCGTTGCTGCTGACGGGCGCATGGCTCGGGTCGCATGTGAGGGTCGCGACTCCGGCTGGGTATGAGCCGAATTCGGAGATTCTGGATACAGCGCTGGAGATCGCGCAAGAGACCGGCGCCACCGTGCAGGTTCTGTCCGACCCGCACCAGGCCGTAGCCGGTGCCGACGCGGTGTACACCGATGCCTGGGCCAGTATGGGGCAGGAACACGAGTCCGGTGCGCGCGCCCTCACCTTCCAGCCCTACCAGGTGAACGAGCAGTTGATGGCGGAGGCCAGCCCGCACGCTGTGTTCATGCATTGCCTGCCGGCGCATCGCGGACAGGAGGTCACCGATGCTGTGATGGATTCCCCACAGTCGGTCGTATTTGATCAGGCCGAAGGCCGCCTGCACGTGCAGAAAGCCATTCTCATGTTATTGCTCTGGGGCGGCGCGAGCCGGTTCCCGGTCAGGAGTGCTCATGCCTAAGAAAGTCGTTCTTGCGTATTCCGGGGGACTCGATACCTCGATCATCATTCCATGGCTGAAGGAGAACTACGACTACGACGTGATCGCGATGATCGCCGATGTCGGCCAGGGGGATGACATCGAGGCAGTGGTGAAGAAGGCCTATGCCACCGGCGCCAGCAACGTGATCGTCGAGGATCTGCGGGAAGAATTCCTGACGGGATATGTGTTCTCTTCACTGAAGGCCGGCGCGGTCTACGAACACAAGTATCTGCTGGGAACGTCGATGGCGCGTCCGGTAATCGCCAAGCACCAGGTGGGGGTTGCGTTGCGCGAAGGGGCCACCGCAGTGGCGCATGGTTGCACGGGCAAGGGCAACGACCAGGTCCGGTTTGAACTGACCTATCAGGCGTTGGCGCCCGAATTGAAGGTGATTGCGCCCTGGCGGGAGTGGGACCTGAAGTCGCGCGAGGATTGTCTGGACTATGCCGCGGCTCATGGGATTCCGGTCGCCCAGAGCCGCGAAAAGATTCACAGCCGTGATCGCAATCTCTGGCACGTCAGCCATGAAGGCGGGGAGCTGGAAGAGGCAGGCAACGCACCGTTTGCGAGCACGTGGCAGCTTACAAAGTCACCGCAGGAAGCTCCCGATCGGGAGGAGCAGGTGGAGATTGGCTTCGAGCAGGGCGTGCCGATCTCGGTCAACGGTTTGAACATGGATCCGGTGTCGCTGGTCGAGTTGCTGAACGAGATCGGTGGCCGGAATGCGATTGGGCGGATTGATCTGGTCGAGAACCGGTTGGTGGGAATCAAGTCGCGCGGCTGCTACGAGACGCCGGGTGGAACACTGCTGCTTACAGCGCACCGCGAGTTGGAGGCATTGTGCCTGGATCGCGACCTGATGCACTACAAGCAGCACGTTGGGCTGAAATATGCCGAACTGGTGTATTTCGGACTTTGGTTTACGCCTCTGCGCGAGGCGCTCGATGCATTCGTGGAAAGCACGCAGAAGGACGTCACGGGGACGGTTGCGCTTTCGCTCTACAAGGGGAATGTCTCGGTGACGAGCCGTAAGTCCGAGTACTCGCTCTACCGTACCGATCTATCGTCGTTCACCATGGGCGACAGCTACGACCAGAAGGATGCCGAGGGCTTCATCCGGATCCTGGGGTTGCCTTCACGGTCGCGGGCCCAACTCCACCAGGAGGTGGCGAAGTGAAGATGTGGTCGGGCCGCTTCCGGCAGCCGCTCGATCCGGAGTTCGAGCGCTGGCAGCGTTCGTTTCCGTTCGACCGGTGCCTCCTGCCGTATGAGCTCGAGGCCAGCCGTGCCCACGCTCGAGCACTCGAACACGCGGGCGTGCTTTCGTCGGAGGAACGGGCTCACATCGTGGCCGGGCTGGAGCAGATTGGGGAACGGGCAAGGGTCGACAGCCAATTCCTTTCGGACCACGAGGCGGAGGATGTTCATCACTTCGTCGAGAAACAGCTGGTCGCTCTGATCGGCGAGACTGGCTACAAGTTGCACAGTGGGCGTAGCCGGAACGAACAGATCGCTACTGACCTGCGGCTTTTCGTTCGCCGCACGATCGACCAGTTGCAATGGTTGCTGGCGGACTGGGTCGAAGCCCTGCTGAGGGGTGCGGAGAAGGCCGGCGACGGAGCGATGCCTGCCTACACGCACCTGCAACGCGCAGAGCCCGTGCTGGTGGCGCATTGGCTGCTGGCCTACGTGGAGATGTTTCTGCGGGATTCCGAGCGACTGGCCGATTGTCGAGCGCGGCTGAATGTGTGTCCGCTGGGATCGGGTGCGGTGGCGGGAGCGACTTTGTCGTTGGATCGGGGCGCTATGGCGGCTGACCTTGGCTTCGACGCCCCCACGGCCAACAGCATCGATGCCACCAGCGACCGCGATTTCGTTCTGGAATTTGTGCAGGCGCTTTCAGTATTGGCGCTGCATTTGAGCCGCTGGGCCGAGGAGATGATCCTGTTCTCGACGGAGGAGTACGGATTCATTTCATTGCCCGAGGCATACTCCACCGGCAGCAGCGCCATGCCGCAGAAAAAAAACCCCGATCTTCTCGAACTGGTGCGCGGAAAGGCCGGACGCGTGATCGGCTCAGCAACGACCCTGCTGATGACGATCAAGGGTTTGCCGCTCGCGTACCACAAAGACATGCAGGAAACCCAGGAGCCGCTGTTCGATGCAGCCCGGACCGTGCTCTCCGTACTGCCCCGGTCGACCGGTTGGATGAAAGAAGTCGAATTCGAGTACGCGCGCATGCAGCAGGCGGCGCAGGGCGGATTCATGAACTCATGGGCTGCTGCCACGTACCTGGTGGAGCGCGGCGTCCCGTCGCGTCTGGCACACGAAGCGGTGGGTAAGGCAGTCAAACGGTGCGTGGAACGGGGATGCGAATTGCAGGACTTGCCGTTGGCGGATTTGCAGCAGATCAATCCCGCATTCGACCATGACCTCTACCAGTCTTTGACGCTCGAAGCGGTTCTTTCCATCCACAACGTGGAAGGTGGGACGGCGAGGGGGCCGGTCAAACGGGCAATTCAACGTGCAGAAGAGCGCATCGCTCACTTACGAGGTGAGGTCCATGCACACGTGTGAAGCTCGGTTGCGCGATGCGACCCAGATCCACGACCTGATTGCCAGCTATTCGGGCGATGGCACGCTGTTGCCGCGGACGTTGCCGGAGATCTGTGAGAACATCCGCGACTTCGTGGTGGTGGAAGTTGCCGGGCGCATTCTCGGGTGCGGCGCCCTGCATCTTTACGGTCCGCATCTGGCGGAAGTCCGCTCGATTGCGGTGCGGCCGGAAAGTAAGGGCAATGGCGCCGGGCGCTTGTTGATCGATGCTTTGCTGCAGCAGGCGTCCCGTCAGGAAGTTACTTGCGTCTGTTTATTTACTCGCATCCCAAGCTTTTTCGCGCGCATGGGGTTCACCGTAGCGATGCGGGAAGAGATTCCCGACAAGCTCTACAAGGACTGCCACCGCTGCCCACGCCTCAACAACTGCGATGAGGTGGCGATGGTGCGCGGTGAACTTCCGCAGTTCGCCATTCTGGAACCGCCAGCGTCCCAGTTGGTAAAGCTTCAAGTAGCCACGACCGCTGAGTGACCATATTCCACCGCTAAAAGCCGCCATGGCGTAGCAACGACTGGTTGCATCCTGGCGGCTTCGGGAAGCGCCCATTCGGGCCAGTAAAGGCTATCATGGCCTCGCCAATGCCCCCTGGTTCTTTCGCGGCGCCTATTTCAGTGCGGCTTTCTCTGAGCTGGCATCCTCGCGCGGCGTCATGGACACAACGATGTACTCCCGGTCTTTATCGTCCAGGTCTTCGACTCGCAGGATCATCTTGTCCTTCTGCATGCGAAACTGTGCTTGTTCGCCGACGGGCAGCAGCACTGGATGCTTTTCATCTCGGGGACGGATCCGGTAGATTACCTTCTCCGATTGCAGGACGTATTCCTGGCAGAGCAGTTCGTGAGTTTTCTTGTGGGCACCGTCGGTGCCGATGATTTGACCGGCCAGGCTCTTGCCGCTATTTTCGTCGACGCCGCAGGCCACGGATTCCATCTGCAGCAACTTGCCGGACTGATGCGCCTTCGGTTCCTTGGCGTAGGCCACGGAAGTGAGCAATATCACCCCAACGATGAGACGAGACTTCATAAATGTTTCCCTCCAAAGCAACCTGGTTGCGGGGGCGAGGCTCAGGTTGCGCCCTCCTCAGATCACGGAGAGGATAGTTTCTCCGGGGTCGCGGGCAGTGCGGAAGATATCAACGGTGTGTTGTACCTAGGTCACAACTTCGAAGGGAGCCTGGTCTTGCCCCGCCCGCGCTGTTGCACACTAACCCTAGTAAATGCAGTCCTTTGAGGTCCCGTAGCTCAGATGGATAGAGCGACGGTTTCCTAAAAGGTCTTCGCAGCGCCTTCTCTAACGGAATCAATAGCTTACAGTCGGGTACACCCCGTCTAAGTCGTAGAAACTTGCAGCAGTCGGGACGAACCATGCAGTAGATTTTGCAGTAAGTCTAGCGAATTAGTAGGGTTTCTGTTTTTGGACAGGACCCAGCCTTAGTGGCTTCCCCCTCAGATGGTTGCCCTCGCTGTCGTTCGATGCTGGCTTGTCCAGTTGTGGGACAATCGTCTAACTGGGAGACATAACAGGCTGATCAGCATTCTTCGACTGCACGAGGGATCAGTACCTTAACGCCTCCGACAATGGAACCCAACATGCCCAAGAGAAATGGGGATGGGAGTTCATGCCAATGCAGGACCGCATTCGATCTATCCGTGAACAAGGTAAAGAGATTCTCCTGGTGGACGTATCAAATTGCCGACCTCGTGAAGTGGAAACAATCGCCCGAACAGTTCCCACCTACATAACCTCCCGAGCCCGTGGCTCGGTGTTGCTGCTCGTCGATTTTAGCGGTGCAACTGTCGATCCGGAAGCTGTTCGAACCATGAAAGAAAGCGCAGTATTCGACAAGCCGTACATCAAGAAGTCGGCGTGGATAGGGGCAAAGAACTTCCCGCAAGAGTTTTACGCCGAGATAACGGGCTTCGCCCGGCGTGAAATGCCAGTTTTCGACAGCCGCCAGGAAGCCGTTGCCTGGCTGGTGCAAGACTGACCGCCCAGTTCAAAGTTCGAGCCTTTCCCCCCGCCTTGACTCTGCCGGTACTGCTGCAAAGGTTTGCACTCATGCTCTGAGCGTCCTATAGATAGGCACTTGTCCAGTTCTGTACACGAATTCATTAAAGTAATCGTATTTAAACTATCCGCCGTAAGTCAGGCACAAAATATTTTCCCTTTATCCTAGCGACGTTCGGTTGGGTGATGTCATCTGACTTAGTATCCGATGTTCTTCGTCGGACTGGTGACGACATCAGCCAGATGTGATTGCTAGGTTCGGAGCCCAAGAGAGTCGGCGAATCCGAGTAGGGCGGTCGTTAGAGAAATGGTCCAATAGGCCCAATCACTGAAATCAGCTACGGCCAGGATGTCCATCGGCGCGTCGGAGCAGCAATCGGACTAGCTGTTGTCAGCCTGGGAATAGGCGGATTGATGGCCTTGACCAAGTCCAAGAAACACTACGTCGGCATGACTTGGGCCGATGGTGACAAGAAGGGTGGCCTCGCGATTCAATGCGACAAGAACGAGTACCGAGGAGTCCTGGCGGCACTCGAAGGGGTCACCGGCAAGAAAGCAGCGAACTCCGATACGATGACGGTCAAGAACTAGCTCTGAAAAAGGGCTGGCGCACGGATTCAGGGTTCACCGACCGCTTCGTGGCTCTCAGAAGTTCATACATCACAAACGGATAAACCCGCTGTTTGTCGGCATCTGCAATACCGAATCGACACCTCTAAGGGTTAATCCGTTGGGCGCAATCTAGGTTGTTTTTGCTTGGCGTCCAGCAGATCGGTGATTTCGGCTACCAACGCCATCAGTTTTTGGCCGTCCTGCTCGTGCGACGCTTGATCACACAACGCCTTCAAAAGGTCTTCGTCTTTTTGTACCATGTGGCCTGCCTCTTGCACTGAGAAAGGCGACCAATCAGGGGTTCCACCTTGAAGAACTCTGTAACGCCAGTGTAACGCTAAAAACTACAGTGATTCATGTATTTTCGGCTCGCAACACTGTATGCCATCCTGCCTGGTGCCGCACGACTTCACCGAAGTACACCGCCAGCTTGAGGAAGCGGTCGCCAAGCTCGAACAGGCTACAGACCCCGATCTGCGAGAAAGCTTCTTGCAGAAATACGTTTGCTGCTCAAGGAGGCGGATCGCCTGAATAGCCCTCCTACAGATTAAACTGTATGGACCACTTCCAGTTTTGCAAGTAGCGTCCAGGGTGCGACCCTGCACTAGGGCTGCTGGCGCGGTCGGGTTCTCTCCAAGAAATGCCGACTTCTCCCTGGTGCGGGGTTAATTTGTGCGTTACTACAACAATACGGAGATGCGGGTATACCGGAGAGTTTAAGGGTGCGGCACGTGGGTTTTCCTACCGACAACATTGAGGACCGAATGCGAGAGCTTTGCGCGAAGGTCATTTCAGCGCCTGATTCCGAGTCGGAATCCATCCTTGCTGAACTTAAATCCCTCCTCCACGACCATGCGACTCGTGCGAGAGAGCTTGCGGCTTCTGCCTTGCGGCGCAATGATGCGGCGTAACAGTACGGAAAAAATGGGGGAGGAATCTTTTTCCTTCAGGCTCGACTCGTCGGAGCGGACTTGTGCACTTCCATAGCCGCCCATGCCAAACCGCGACGGACGATAGGCAACCGCCAAAATGGTTTCCACCAACGCCTTGGTTTTCTCTACAAGCGCTTTGCGTTCGCCGTCGCGAACCTGACCTACTTCTGAAAGCATTTCCGTGCAGTGCCGAAATTCTTTCTCAAAGCTCCTCGTCCGAGGATGCTTCGCTCTCTAATGCCGTAAGGGTCTTGAATTCTTGTGCGGACAATTTCATCGGGTCTACTTCTGAATCGCTTTCGAGCCGCGTGTTTTCGAAGATAATGTACTCGTTGTCATCGTCCGCCTCTGTCTCCAAGGAATAGCCGCATCCTTTTGCAAACGGCGTCAAGCAGCGAAGGAGCGTGCCGATTGCCTGTGCTCCACTCGTTCCGAGGCAGAGAGATCCTCAGCGGTCACCCAAAACCACCGGCCAATGAGGGTCACCTGAAAAACCGGCCAATGAGAATGAGGCCCGGGACGTTGATTCCGGCGTGAGGCGCTATAGCCTTCGTCGGTATGAGCAACGTCTTGAGCGAAGAAAAACGACAACAAGTGATAGCCCTGGGGCGGCTGGGCTGGCCTTTACGGCGCATCGAGGAAGAAACCGGGGTGCGCCGGGAAACAGCCGGCGCCTACCTGAAGGCGGCAGGGATCAGAGTGCGGCCGCCGCGTGGTTGGGGCCGGCGACCACCGGCAAAACCGGCCAACGAGGTGACCCCCGGGTCGGACGTGGCAAAAACGGCCATGTCCGTGATCTCCGACCCCAACCGCAACCCCGAAACCCCTTCCAATAAGGAACAAGCAAAAGCAGAAATCTCAAAACCGGCCAATGGGGTGACCACCGGGTTTGGCGTGGACTTGAGAGGCTCGGGAGCGGGAAATCTCAAGCCCGTTGTGTGCGCCAGTGCCTGCGAACCGTTCCGTGAGGCGATCGAACTGGGTCTGCGCCAGGGCCGCAACGCGACGGCGATCTGGCAGGACCTGGTGTCCGAGAGTGGGTTCGGCGGCGGATATCAGAGCGTCAAACGCTTCGTTTCGCAAGCTGCGCGGAAAACAGGAACCGCAGCCACGGGCGGTGATTCTCACCGCGCCCGGAGAAGAGGCTCAAGTCGATTACGGCACCGGCCCGATGGTGCGCGATCCCGAGAACCGCAAGTACCGGCGCACCCGGCTGTTCGTGATGACGCTGGGCTGCAGCCGCAAGTCGGTTCGTCTGCTGACCTTCCGCTCCAGTTCACGCATCTGGGCCGAACTGCACGAAAGAGCTTTTCGCCGGCTGGGTGGCGCCACCCGCATCGTCGTGCTCGACAATCTGCGCGAGGGCGTGCTTGTTCCCGACGTTTACGATCCCGCTCTCAATCCTCTTTATCGCGATGTGCTCGCGCACTACGGCGCGGTGGCCATGCCGTGCCGCATTCAAGATCCCGACCGCAAAGGCAAGGTCGAATCGGGCGTTGGCCATGCGCAGAAAACGCCGCTGAAAGGTTTGCGCTTCGAAACTCTGGAAGAGGCTCAAGCCTATCTCGATCACTGGGAGCAGCGCTGGGCCGACACGCGCATCCACGGCACCACCAAGCGGCAGGTCGCCGCCATGTTTGCCGAAGAGAAACCCACGTTGTTGCCGCTACCGCTGGAACCGTTTCGCTATTACCAGTACGGCGAACGAGTCGTGCATCTGGATGGTTGTGTCGAAGTCGAAGCTGCGTATTACGGTTTACCGCCAGGCTGGATTGGACGTGGAGTCAAAGTCCAATGGGACGAGCTCAACGTTCGCATCCTCGACCCCAAGAGCGGACAACTACTGCGCGAACATCTGCGCCAGAAACGGGGCTGGTACCGCATTCGGCCCGAGGACCATGCCCATCAAACTCCGTTGCGTGTAGTGCAACTGCTGGGGCGCGCCGGCCGGGTAGGCATACAGGTCGGTACTCTCTGCAACCTTATCTATCGCCAGCAAGGCGAAGTAGGTGTGCGACGCGTCCTGGGAGTTCTCGCGCTCGCCAAGAAACACGGCACTGCAGCCGTCGACCAGGCTT
>Ga0137418_10000081_pt1 | contig 64701 bp, 61 predicted proteins | sample CZODoug3_1_2_16f_FD_122242 | JGI IMG/M metagenome (GOLD analysis project Ga0137418, IMG submission 122242) | Vadose zone soil fungal communities from Angelo Coast Range Reserve, California, USA - CZODoug3_1_2_16fungal (Hybrid Assembly) | ecosystem: Environmental > Terrestrial > Soil > Vadose...
GCGCGGCGACGAGTCGTGCGCCATGTCGATCGACAGTACAGCGCGCGGTGACAGTGACATTGTTGCAAGAGGCGGATCGCAGGGACGCAACTGCTCTCCGGATGCCGACGAGGACAGCGATGACCGCATCGCCGCGCTCAACGCGCTGCTGCAAATGGACGCGGATCGCGCGATGCCGATTCTGCAAAAGGTTCTCGCCCGTCGCGATCCGTGCTCGGTGGCTCTGCGCCGCAAAGCGGTGTTCCTCGTTTCGCAGAAGAGAACCGACCAGACTGCGAACATTCTCATGAGCGTGGCGCGCAGCGATCCTGACCAGGAGGTTCGCGAGCAGGCCGTGTTCTGGCTGTCGCAGGTGCCGGGATCGACTGGACTCCTCGAAGAAATTCTCAAGGGCAACAGCGACGAGAACATCAAGGAAAAAGCGCTGTTTTCTCTCTCTCAGCAGAACGAACCGAAGTCAGCGCAAATCCTGCGGGACTTCGCTGCACGTGAGGGTGAAAACGCCGACCTACGCGAGAAGGCGATCTTCTGGCTCGGCCAGCGGCGCTCGACGGAGAACACCGAGTTCCTGCGCAGCCTCTATTCGCGGCTCACCAATGAGGATCTGAAGGAAAAGATTCTCTTCTCGCTGTCGCAGCAACGTGGAGCTGGGAACGAGCAATGGCTGATGAACATCGCAGTCAACCCGAAGGAAGACATCGAGCTGCGGAAAAAGGCGCTCTTCTGGGCGGGGCAGTCGGGCGTTGCGATATCCGAGATGTCCAAGCTGTACGACCGGATGAACGATACCGAGATGAAGGAACAGATCATCTTCGTGCTCTCACAGCGCCAACACGATCCCGCCGCGATGGACAAGATGTTCGACATCGCCAAGAACGAAAAGGACGCGGAGCTGCGCAAGAAAGCAATCTTCTGGCTCGGACAATCCCGCGATCCCCGCGTGCAACAGTTCCTCATGGACCTGATCAACAAATGAACACGCTTCGAATGACATCGCTCGTGGGGACGACAGCCGTCGTCCTCGCCGCTCTGGCCGGTGCCGCGTCAGTCGCGCCCGCGCAGAGTATCGCCAGCAGGGTCGCCCGCGTCTCCAACGGCAGTGTCCGAATGTCGTTCACGGCGAAGCCGGGAATCTGCGGTAGCGGAAACTCCATCTGGCACTCCAATGGCCGAGGCAGGACGACGTGGGGCGACAACTGGAATTCGTCGCGCGACGTCGAGTGGGAAACGGATTGCAGCATGGGCCCCGCGCGTGTAGTGCTCGACCGGCGCAACGGCGAGCTGACGGATCTCAGATTCTACGTCGGCGGGCGCTGGCGGCCCGCAGCATCGGACGTCGTTGACCTCGGAACAGTGCCGGCAGCAGAGGCGGCGGACTATCTGGTGTCGATCGCGCAGAGCGAGAGGGGAAGCATGGGAGAGAAAGCGATCTTCCCCGCGACGATCGCGGACAGCGCCAACATCTGGCCCGCATTGATCAAGATCGCGCGCAATTCTGACGTGCCGCGTAATGCCAGGAATCAATCCGTGTTCTGGCTCGGCCAGGCTGCCGGCGATGCCGCGACAGCGAACCTGAAGGACCTCGTGCTCGACAACAGCGTCGACCGCGAGGTGCGAGAGCAGGCAGTGTTCGCGCTATCCCAGCGTCCTCGCGACGAAGGAGTACCAGCACTCATCTCGGTTGCGCGGACCAACAAGGATCCGGAGATACGAAAGAAGGCGCTGTTCTGGTTGGGACAGTCTCATGATCCGCGCGCGATCGATCTGTTCGAGGAACTCCTGACGAAAAAGTAATTTCGCCAGGTGTAAATGATTGCAAAGAGGGATGCTTCCAAATAGCATCCCTCTTCTGCATTCAGGACAATCGTGGATTTCTCGCATATCTCTACACAGCTGTCGTCGAACCCACTCACCGCGCTTCCAATTCTCTTCATCGCGGGCGTGTTGACCAGCCTCGCGCCTTGCATCTATCCAATGATTCCCATTACAGCGGCGATCGTCGGAGGTAGCGCTGTCGGTGACGTTCCACGTCCTCGCTCGCGCACAGTGCTTCTCACTTTCACCTACGTTCTTGGGCTTGCGCTCGCGTACGCGTCACTGGGACTGTTCGCGGGGTTAACAGGCACCCTGTTCGGCTCCGTGAGCACCAATCCGTGGCTGTACTTCGCCATGGCGAATCTCCTGATCATCGCGGCGCTGGCGATGCTCGACGTCATTCCGGTGCGGGTACCAACGTGGCTCCTGACGCGCGCAGCGACCGCGGGCGAAGGAGGTAGCCTTTATGGCGTGTTCGTCATGGGAGCCGCCTCCGGATTGGTAGCAGCACCCTGCTCGGCCCCCGTGATGGCGGCAGTACTTACGTGGGTGACCGCGACCAAGAGTGGAGTGCTTGGGTTCATCTACCTGTTCGTGTTTTCGCTCGGCATGTGCACTCTGCTGGTGCTGGTCGGACTTTTCAGCGGCACGCTCGCCCGTTTGCCAAGGGCCGGAGCCTGGATGGTCTGGATCAAGCGAATCTTCGCATTGATCATGTTGGGCGTTGCGGAGTATTACCTTGTCCAGATGGGGCTGCTCCTCATCTGAAAGACGTCCAATATCGAAATCACAATCTGAATCAGATGAACCATTCAACGCTGTTCCCATTTTCGAGGTTTTCTCTCATCGCGGTTCTGGCCGGTGTGACTTTAGTATCCGCTCCAGCGACTGCTCAGGATCTGGGCATCGAGGTCGGTGCTCAAGCGCCGGCGGTGACGGTCCAGTCGCTCGATGGGAAGCAGGTCGACCTCTCGCGTTACATCGGCAAGACGCCGGTGCTGATTGAGTTCTGGGCCACGTGGTGCCCCAACTGCCGAGAGCTTATGCCGTCGCTGCTCGACGCCGAGAAGAAGTATGGCAAGCAAGTAAAATTCATGGCGATCGCGGTGGCGATCAATCAGTCGCCGGAGAGAGTGCGCAGGTGGGTCGCCGCGAATCCGCTGCCGCACGACACCTATTACGATGTAGCGGGGAAGGCGGCGGGTGCTTTCGACGCTCCAGCCACGTCGTACGTTGTCGTGATCGACAAAACAGGCCGCGTGGTTTACACGGGCCTCGGCGGAAAACAGGATCTGGAGACTGCGATCAAGAAGGCGCTATAGCGTTCGCGTATACTTTTCTGCACCGGTGATATAAAGAAGAAGAGCCGCGGATCGATCCGCGGCTCTTCTTTTCATTTAGTCGATTCCGCTTTTGGTGGCGGAGCCAGGCTGTCCACGACCGCTGCCAGATCTGTATACGCCGAAGGAGTGAGAACCTTGAACGGCTTCGTCACGTACGCGATGTGTCCATCGGGGCGGACCACAAACAGCGACCGGTTGTCCAGTTTGTTCTTGGCATCGTACGCAGCGTACAGCTGGCCGACTTTTCCACCCGGGTCGCTGGCGAAGAGCACGGGGAAATCTTCGTCGCGCGCCCAGGACGCGAGTGAGGTGTCGGGATCAACGCTGATGCCGAGGACGACGACATTCCGGCCGTTGTTGAAGAGCGTGGCGTACTGATCACGGTACGCCTCCATTTGAATCGTTCAGCCTTTGGTTCGCGCCTGATAGAAGAACGCGAGGACGACCGTACGCCCACGATAGTCCGAAAGTCTGACCGGTGTCTTGAGAAGTCCGTACTTGTCGGCGCCGGCGAGCGTGAAATCAGGCGCGACGTCGTTCACCGCGGGGCCGGTGGATGCCGCGGCGGCAGGCGGCGCAGGCTGCTGCGCGCGCGCAGCTTGACCGGCAGCCACAAGGCACACCGCAGTGGTGATCGTCAAAGTTCCGAGTCTTGCTCGAGAGAGCATGGTTGAATCCCCGGTGCGATATTTCGAAAAGAAGACGTCACAGAGTCTATATCCCGGACCATTCCACGGCTAGCTATTGCGATTGCAATCTGCCCCTTACACAGAGCTCGACTGCGGCGTTGGGGGAAGCCCGCGTTCGGTCGTAGCGGTCCACTTGCTGTTCCCGCTGACTCTGCTCGCGCTCCTGCTTCCTGCGATCGCCACCGCGCAGGTCGGTCGACACGTCAGCGACATTCTCGACGTGGGCGCTCAGGCAATCGGAGTGGTGACGCGCGAGTCACCCGCGATTCAAGGTCGGGCTCTGACGGAGGGCTACCTGACCCAGCCCGCGATCATGGCCGAGCTGGACCCGTGGAGTGAATTGCTCTCGCTGAAGTGGACGCTCAATCTCGAGGGAGCAACGCTGAAGCGAGGTGAGCTCAACGCGGGCATCGCCGGCGAGGGGTATATCGATCGCCGGCATCCTCACACCTACCTTCACGAGCTGGTCCTTACATCAGCCAAGAGATTCGGCAGCGACGCCGTGAGTGGCGCTTCCATCACTCTGGGGAAGGGCTTTGCGCCTTTTGGTACCGACGACCCCATGGCGCGTCCGTTCGAGAAGTATCCCATCAACCACCATCTCGCGCAGATCCTCGAGCGGGCCGTCGCGATCGGCGCGCTGCGCACTGGCGGCTTGATCTTCGAGGGCGCGGCCTTCAATGGCGATGAGCCAACCGGTCCGGGAGATACGCCCAATCGCAATCGATACTGGGATTCGTGGTCCGGCCGGATCACGTACGTCCCCTGGCCTCAGGGAGAGTTCCAGACCAGCTACGCGCGAGTGAAATCGCCGGAGAATCCAACGGGAGGCGGTGCCGATCAGCGGAAGCAGAGCGCTTCGATTCGCCTCGAGGATGTTCAACATTCGGGTTACGCGCTGTTCGAGTGGGCACACACCGGTGACTACGTCGGATCGACCCGTACGTTCGCCTTCACGTCGCTCCTGGCGGAGACATGGGCACGATACGACCAGTTGAGTGGGGCGCTCAGAATCGAGCGCACGGAGCGGCCCGACGAACAGCGTCTCGTCGACGCTTTCAGAACTCCGATTCCTGCTACCGATCTCAGCATTGCCGGGCGCTCGCGCTGGACGATCGTCACCGCGCGCGCCGCGGTATCTCTCGTGAATTCCCGATCCTTCACGATGGAGCCGTTCGTCGAAGTGGCCCGCGCCGACGTTAGTCCGACATTACGGCCGTCGGGATTCGATCCGCGTCAGTTCTATGGATCCGATCGGATATGGAGTGTATCAGTCGGGGCCAGGCTCGCCTTCGGGATGTCTCACATGCGAATGGGACGGTACGGTGTCGCAGCAACACGAAAACCAAACGCGAAAGTGGGCGGAATGAAGATGGAGGACATGTAGAGTGCGCTTTGCCATCCTGATCTGCGCCATTCTCACGCTGGCTTGCGGATCTGACAACCCGGTGACACCAGTGCCGGGCTCTAAAGATCTCGCTGTAGTTGGTGCCGGGCAGGTCTCTGAGCGTTATACCGGAGAGATTTGGGTGCAGGGAAACGTCGCCTACACGACGACCTGGGGTTTTCGCAGTGCTCCGGGGAACGCGGTAAAGATCTGGGATGTCTCGGGCAACGTGCCGACCCTCATTGATTCCCTCATCGTGCCAAGTGCGAGCACACTCGGCGACATTCAGGCGAGCGACGATGGCCAGTTGCTGATCGTCGCCACTGAATTCTCCCCAGGCTCGATAATGATTTACAGTCTCGCGAATCCGGTCAAGCCGCAGCTGATCTCGCGCTACACCACGGCGCTCACTGATCCCGGAGTGCACACCGCTGAAGTTCAGCGCGTGAACGGCAAACTGTACGCGTTCCTTTGCATCGACCCAGGCAGCGGTAGTGCCGCTCGTCTTGTGATCGTCGATCTGACCGATCCAGCCGCACCCACTCAGGTTTTTACTGCCGCGATGGGGAGTCCGTACGTGCATGACGTCTATGTACGAGATGGAATTCTCATCACGGCTCTCTGGAATCAGGGAATCACGATCTGGGATATTGGCGGCGTGGGAAGTGGCACCGTTGCGAATCCCATCGTGCTGGGCAACGTCATAACGATTGCAGGCCATGCTCACAACGTCTGGTGGTTTCACAACGCCCTCAACGGAGAGAAGCGTTACGCGTTCGTCGGCGAGGAAGGGCCAGGTGCAATCGGCGTCTCGGCCGGCGGCGATATCCACGTCGTAGATGTCAGCAATTTCGCATCGCCGCGCGAGGTCGCGTTTTTCCACGTCGACGGCGCCGGTACGCACAACTTCTCGGTCGATGAGAGTCGCGGGATTCTTTACGCCGCCTATTACAACGGAGGCGTGCGGGCGATAGACATCACGGGCAACCTGTCGAGCTGCGCGGATGCCGACAAGGCTCAGGATGGGCGCTGCGATCTGGCCAAAATGGGTCGAGAGCTCGCGCATGGGCCGAACGGGGTGGGGCCAGTCTATATCTGGGGTGTGCAGCTGCTCGCGTCGCGCGTTTACGCCTCGGACATGCTCAACGGGATCTGGAAGCTCGCCCCCGTACCGTTCCCGCCAGACTGAAACCGGTCTCCCTTCAAACCGTAAGGGTGGCAGGGGTTGTCTAACCCCGTCACACCCGAACGGAGTTCTGAATGAAGCGACAGTTTCGTGGTGCAGCCTTCGCGGCCGCGCCTTTTATAATCGGCTCGACAGCACACGCGCAGTGGTCCAGCCCATATACGGCGCCGAGGAATGCGGTGGTTGACGCAGCGGGCGCAAAATCCATCGAGGTGGAAGCCGGCGCGGGACTGCTCCGCGTCGAAGGCAAACCCGGCTTGCGGCAGGTGCAGGTAACCGGCACGGCCCGGTCATCCTCGCAGCAATTCCTCGCCAGGATCAAATTGATCGCCGAGCGTCGAGGCGATGTGGTGTTCATCAAGGCGGATATTCCGGATGATGAACGGGGCTACGATGACAATTACTCCGCCTCACTCGATCTCGTGATCGAGGTTCCGCAAGGCATAAACGCCGATGTCGCTGACGGCAGCGGCGATACGAAGATTACAAATGTCGGCTCGCTGGAGGCGAACGATGGCTCCGGGTCGTTTTCCGTGATCGGCGCCGCGGGATCGGTCCGCATTACCGACGGCTCTGGTGATCTCACGATCGAGAACGTCGGCGGCGATGTGAACGTGAATGATGGCTCCGGCGACATCAACGTCCGTAACGTGACCGGATCGTTTACGGTCGAGAGTGATGGCTCAGGCGGGATCTACGCGACGGAAGTACGCGGCTCGGTAATCGTGCAGCACGATGGATCGGGCAGCATCGAAGTGAACAAGGTTGGCAAGGACTTCAGAGTCGAATCGAAGGGAAGCGGCAGCATCGACTACGCGGATGTCTCAGGAACAGTGGACATCCCGGAGCGGCATCGCGACCGACGTGACAGGAGCTACAACCGTTAGTTCTTCTTGATGGGCTGGTTGCGGCATGACGGCGTGCACGTTTATTGCCCCAGATCGCCCCAATCTGTGCGGGTAGCGGAATACGCGCTTTAGCGCCTTCCGCGGAGTTTTCTTCCTGCCTTCAATGGAGAACGAAATGCGCTTTCTGGCAATCAGCTTCTGTGCTCTTGCTTTACTTCCCGCTGCATCCGGTGCCCAGCAGCCGGCTCCAAGTTCAGTGAAAGGTCCCACATTGCAGGCTGCGTCGGTCGGTTTTCGCGTGAACGAGACAAAGGTTGACGGATCCACTAAGGCCACGGTGGCACCAGTCCGTCCGCACGAAGGCCAGGATGTAGCGCTCATGGCCGTGGGCGTAGGTGCAATGATCGTTGGCGCGCTTGTTGGCGATACCGCTGGAACGATCATCATCATTGGTGGGGCCGGCATGGCGCTATTCGGTCTCTACCACTTCCTCGAGTAAAGCCTAGGCGTCGCCTTCGACGTGCAGCGTTCCTGAGCTGACGAGCACCGAGGAGCCGCCAACTCTGATAGCGGCCAGTTGTCCCCGCTTGAGATCGACTTCCAGCTCGAGGCGGCTCGGTCTTCCCATCTCCACGCCCTGATCGACACTCCAGCGCAGCGTTCCGTCGCGCGTTTCTGCGCGGAGCGCCAGGAACCCGGCCAGTGCCGCGCAGGCGCTGCCGGTTGCCGGATCTTCACCGATGCCCAGTCCGGGCGCGAACATTCGCGCCCGGATGTGGCCGCCTTCGAAAATGTTGGTCCAGTCGTCCACGCTGAAGACGAACATTTCGGGCGCCCAGTAGTCACGCAGCCCCTGTTCCCATTTTGCGACGTCGACCTTCACCCACGAAAGCATCTCCGGTTTCTTGATCGGGATGAAGAGATAAGGCACGCCGCACGACACTGCCTCCGGCTCGATCATGTCGTCCGCCACTATGTGGCTGGGCTCGAGGGAAAGGATCTCGCACAGCGTCTCCGGCGGAGGCGGGGGATCGTTGATTTCGGGGAGCTGCGCGGACGTGAGCTGCGAGAAGATGGGCTTTCCGTCCTTGGCGCGAATGAGCACAGGCACCGGTCCCACACCTTCCTCGAGCACGATTCGCGTTTCGGCGCCATTGAGCGGAATATCTCCGATCGACGCGAGGACGAACGCGCAGCCCACCGTGGGATGTCCGGCGAATGGGAGCTCCGCCCGGGGAGTGAAGATGCGGACGCGTCTGGTATTTGTGCTCTGTTGCGGGGGGAAAACGAAGACGGTTTCCGAGTAGTTGAACTCGCGCGTGATGGCCTGCATTTGCGTTTCAGACAAGCCGCGCGCGTCCGGGATCACGGCGAGCGGATTTCCTCCATGAAGGTGATCGGTGAAGACATCGGCGGTGTGAAAGGCGTATGGCATGCGCCCAAGAATGTGCGACGCTCTGGCGCTTCCGGCTACCTGTGGATGACCAAAGCGCGGACGGCCTCCAACCCGTAGGGAAAGGACGGCAGGGACCGTCACCTAGGGAGATAGCCGGCAGCCACATCTTTTATTGACTGCCACGCCTTGGTTGGTTAGGTTTAAACCCTGAAGCGCAACGATGCGCTCTGGAGCCAGCGAACTGTAGAGGGACCTGGGATGTTGACAGGTCTTTTTTGGTTTCTTGGCGAAAAAATGCGGCCATTTCGGCCGCGAACAAACAGTAGTCGGACAGGTACCGCAAACACGGCACTCCGACACAATTGAATGAGGATGTACCGAACATGCGTACCACCGGCAAAGTAAAGTGGTTCAACGACGCCAAGGGCTTTGGCTTCATCACCCCCGAGAACGGACAGAAGGATTGCTTCGTTCATCACTCAGCCATTCAGGGCAACGGCTTCAAGTCGTTGGCTGAGGGCGAGCGCGTTGAGTTCGACGTCGTGCAGGGTCAGAAAGGCCCAGCGGCCGAGAACGTCACCAAGCTCGGCGCTTAAGTCGTAGCTTGCTGAACGCAGGATAGGAGCGGGGCCGATCTGGAATTGTCCAGAGCGGCCCCGCTTTTTTTTCGTGGCTATTAGCGCGGGAAAGGATTTGAACTGCAACTGCGAGAAGTGTAAAGTAGGGGGTGCGAGGTACGAGGCCCGAGGTATGAGGTGACACGCGCCACGTCGCGTTTCTACCTCCAACCTCATAGCTAGCACCCCGCATCTTCCACCTAGCTCCCCTCTTAGTGGGTTCTAACTGTCACGGTAAATCGCACCCAGTACCTCGCACCCACTACCTAGCTCCCCTCGCAGTGGGTTTTCAACTTCAGTTTCCAGACAAGGAGCCTTATGGCAAAGGAAGAAGCAATCGAGCTTGAAGGAACCGTTACCGAAGTGCTGCCCGATGCGACGTTTCGCGTGCAGGTGAACAACGGCCACGACGTACACGCCACGATTGCGGGAAAGATGCGGAGGTTTCGCATCCGTGTTCTCGCTGGAGATCGCGTCACTCTCGAGGTATCACCTTACGACCTCACGAGAGGACGCATCACCTTCCGGCACAAGGGCTGACCAGCTAGCTCGAAGTCCGTCTAATGCGTGAAGCGAAGTAGGTCGTAGTAGAACTCGGGCCGATTAACTCTATTCGCGCCGCCGCTGAATGGAGAGCGAGCCCGTTACTCCTGTTGATCGCTTGGAAGCTGCCTTGGCGGCGGTGGGGCTGGAAGCTCGGACACGCGCGTCTTGAATGCGTGAAACTCCGGTGAATCGACGATCAGCCTTTGTGATGGATCAAGCCGCTGTTGCGCGATCAGATCCTTCGCCCTCTGGATTCGAGCTTCTTCCAGCGGATGGGATGCGAACCACCCTTCGACCTTCGACGGTTGGTATTCGCGCTCCTTCAGCAGCACCTGAAAGAGGTCGGGAATTCCCTGCGGATCGTAACCGGCTCGCGTGACGTTCACGACGCCCTCCGAGTCCGCCTGCAGCTCGTCGATCCGGCTATACCTCGCAAAAAGCGCGGATCCACCCACTTGTACCGCGGCCTGGGCAAGTCCGCTGTGACAAATGCTGGTGAGCGTGCACACGACGACGACTCCAAGGTTCGCTTTCTGGGCGCTTTCCATCTGCTTGACGGAGTGTCGCTGGACGACGTGGCCGATCTCGTGGCCGAGCGTTCCGGTGAGCTCATCAAGCCGGTCCGCACTCTCGATAAGTCCGCGGTTCACGTAAATGAATCCGCCCGGCAGCGCGAATGCGTTGACCTGCTTCGTGTTGACCACGTAAAAGTGCCAGTCCAGGTCAGATCGGGTGGTCTTTTTGGCGATTGACTCGCCGACGGCCTGGATGTAGCCGCTGATGGCGGGGTCGGTGACGATGGGCAACTGGGCGTTGATCTCCCCCGCGTTCTGGCGGCCGATTGCCACCTCCTGATCCTCGGATACGGAGCAGGCGGCGAGAGGGAAAAGCAGCGCAATGAGAGCGAAGCGGCGAATCATTTCGTACCTGAAATGGTACATTGATAGGGGCAAGACATGTTCCAGCCATTGACCAGGTAATCCGTTGCACCAATCGAGCGTTTCTGTGCCGATTCCCGTCGCGTCGGAAAAAAAGATTCGCGCCTTCGAGCAGCGACACCTCAAAGTTCCCAGGTCTGCGCGTTATGCGATCATGGGGTCCTTCGAGGCGGAGCTGACCGAAGTGTGGATCGTCTGTCATGGTCACGGGCAGCTGGCCAGGCGATTCCTTTCCAGATTCCTGCCGCTGGAACGTCCGGATCGCCTCTTCATCGCGCCAGAAGCGCTCTCGCGCTACTACCTCTCGCCTCCTCAAGGGGGACCGCATCCGGCGGACGCACCGGTCGGCGCGAGCTGGATGACCGTTGAGGATCGCGAGCTCGAAATGCAGGACTACGTGGGATACCTCGACTTGCTCTTTGACGAGATCTTTTCGATCGTCGATCGGGCGAAAGTCCAGTTGTGGGTGCTGGGCTTCTCGCAGGGCACGGCGACCGCCGCGCGTTGGGTGGCTCGCGGCAAAGTCGATCCGGACCGCGTCGTATTGTATGCGGGCTTGTTGCCCTCCGAGCTCGATATGGAGCGCGCCGCTCGTCTCGCGAAGCGGTCGCCTTTGACTATTGTCCTTGGCACCAACGATGAGTTCGCCAAACCAGAGCTGATCGCCGCTCAGGAATCGCGCCTGCAGCAGCTAGGAGTGGCGCACACGATCATCAGATTCGAGGGTGGGCATGAGATCACGCCGGATGTCCTGATGCGCCTGACCAAAGCGACGACGGGCTGACCGATGCAGATCTCTACTGCGCGGTTACCCGAGTTCACGTGGCGCACCGCGATCATCGCGCTGCTGCTCGCATCGCTGCTGGTTCCACTCATCGTCGGGTACGACTTTTTCTTTCCGTACGTGGCTCCGCGGAACATCTTCTTTCGCGTCGCCGTTGAAGTCGGAGCCGCCGCCCTCGTTCTGGCGCTTTCCTTCGGGCGAAAGTCGCTCGACCTGCGTGGTGAGCCGATTTTCTGGTCGCTGGTGGCGTTTCTCGCCGCCGCATCTGTCTCGGCGCTCTTGTCGCCGGCGCCCGCGCACAGTTTCTTCGGGGACTTCGAGCGGATGGGCGGGCTATGGGCCTGGTTCCATCTCGTCCTTTTCTTCCTGCTGCTGAGAACTCTTCGCGACCAGGACTGGAGCTGGGTCCTCAACGGCGCACTCGTAGTGAGCCTCGTAGTAGGCGCGATTGCCATAGGGCAACACTTCGGGCTCGCGACCGGAGCACATTCCGCCGACACGATTGCGGTGGCCAGCACTTCGACACTCGGCAATTCAGGACTTCTGGCGGCGTATCTGCTGATGAACATCGCGCTGGCCGGTTATCTCGCAGCGACGAGCGAACGGTACCGTTTGCTCTATTTTCTGGCTGGCGGAGCGAACCTGCTAGCCCTGATTTATGCCGAGAACAGGAGCACAGTAATTGGCCTGGTCTTGGGCGCGATGGTAGGCGGATTCATCTTCGCCATGGTCAGCGCGCCGTCGAGAAGGAAATGGATCGCTCTCGCGCTGGCGGCATCTCTGGCCGTCGTCCTCGCCGGCCTCACTGCCGGCATTAGAGCTTTTCCGGGGGCGGCGATGACCCGCCACGTTCCGGAGGTGCTGCAACGGCTGGCCTCAACCAATCCCACCGGCTCGGACCAGTCGCGCACGATGCAGTGGCGTGCCGCCATCGATGGGTTCAAGGACCGTCCGCTGCTCGGCTACGGATTGGAGAATCACAATCTCGTGTGGAGCGCACACTTTGATCCCGGGATCTATCGGTTCCACACCGACATATTCGATCGCACGCACAACCAATTCCTGGAAACGCTCGCCACCACGGGCCTGATCGGGACAATTGCATTTCTTGGAATTTGGATCGCGATCGGTGTGACGCTCGTCAGGGCGTATCGCGCTGGCAGACTCTCCGCGCCCGCGGTGGCGGTCCTGGCTGGACTCCAGATCGCCTACGCGACCTATCTGTTCTTCTGGTTCGTCGATCTCAACTCGACGATGCTCTGGGTTCTGATCGCCGCGCTGATCGCGTCGAGAGGTACCGTGGGCTCGGTGGTTCTCGAGGTAGGGGGCACCGACGCGGAGAGGGCATTGGCTCGGCCGGCGCTCGCATTCGCCTCGATCGTCGTAGTCATCGCTGCGCTCTACGGCGAAGGCTACACTCCGCTTCGTGCGAATCGCGCGCTGGCGAGGATCGATGCAGCGAGGGGCTCGATCGCCGAGACATTCTCCGACTTCGATCTGGTTTCGAATTCCCGCGCCTGGCAGACCGCGCACACAGCTGTCGTGATGGGCCAGTTCATCGGATCACTCCGCCCTCGCCTGCGGGAGATACGAACCAATCCGATGCAGCGACGAATGCTCAGCCGCGCGTTCGCGGAATCCTTTGGCGCGTTCGCGCGCGAGATCCACCGCGACACTTTGAACGACAGACTGTACACGCACGAAGGCGGTCTACTGGTGGAGGCCGCGGAATTCTACGGCTCGCCATCGTACGAGCGGGAGGCGATCGACGCGCTTCACAAAGCGATCGAGCTCAGCCCGCGTCGAATCGAGCAGCGAATCGCTCTCGCCAGCGTCTACAGCGGGGACCGGGATTACGAACGCGCGCTCGTGGTGCTGAGCGACGCGGTGAAAAGCGATCCGCTGCTGGGCGAGCCGCGGTACAAGCTGGCAGAAGCCTACCTCGGAGCGGGGCAGGGCGATTCCGCCCTGGCGATGCTACAGAGCTCGCTCAGGCTTGGATACGTGGGCGCGCCAGAGACCTATCTATCTGTAGGAAAACGTCTCGAGTTCTCGGGCAGAAGCGCAACTGCCGCGAAACTCTACTCGGACTATCTGGAGGCCAAATACACCGAAGCCGTATGGGACCGCTCCGAGGCAATCGACAGGCCTGTCCCAACCGCTGACATCGCAGTGGCCGCGCATCTGCCGTTGCTCTACATGCGCGCACGTGAGAGCGAGCTCGCGATCAAGACGGCGGCCGCTCTTTCGGCTTTCGATCCCTCGCGAGCAACCCTCGTCGATCGGTTCGTAGCCGACATCGGGTCGCGCCGACGAGCAAACTGGGTGGCGAAGAGCTCACTGCTGCCGTGTACGGCGGCGCACAACAGCCGGCCGAAGGACGCGATTGCGTTCGGCGCGTGCGGCGTATTCCGCCGAAAGCTCTAGGCGGGCTGAGCGACCGCCGGCTGTCTGCTGCCGGCGCGGTGTATCCTGAGAGCGGCGATGCGTCGCCCATCCATCGCCACGACTTCCATTTCTCCTCCCGGGATCGGGATCCGGTCACCCATGCGTGGGAGGCGTCCCAGCTTTGCGAAAGCGAATCCTCCGAGCGTCGTCCAGTCGCCGTCGGGAATCTGGATGCGATAGTCCGAACGGACATCGATCAGCGACAGAGATCCCGCGAGCTCCAGCACGCCATCCGTCACTATGGATTCGCGCGAGGCGAAGTCGTATTCGTCGGCGATGTCTCCGACGACTTCCTCGACGAGGTCCTCCATCGTGACGATGCCCGCGGTGCCGCCGTACTCGTCCAGCACGACAGCCATATGCGCCCGGGTTTTCCTCAGATCGTCGAGCACTCGCTCCGCCGGACGGCTGTCGGGCACGTACATCGGCTCGCGCACGAAGTCGGCGAGATTGAACGGCGCGTCACCTGAGTGGAGCCACAGGTCCTTGGCCAGGAACACGCCGGTCACGTCATCGAGCGATTCGCGGTATACCGGATAGCGTGAGTACCGTTCACGCCGCAGGATTTCCCAGACTTCTTCTTCGGTTGCTTCTATGTCCAAAGCCACCACATCCGTTCGGGGTCGCATGACATCGCGCGCCTTCTTCTCGTGAAAGTCGAGAACGCCGGCTAGCATTGCGCGGTCCGATTCGTCCAGCGTTCCACGGGCGTGCGCCTGCATCACCAGGAAACGGATCTCATCGGGGGTGTGGCCCTCAGGATCATTTACCGGCTCGACCCCGAATATCCTGAGCAGCGAGTTGGCAGCCCCATTGAAGATCCAGATGAACGGGGACATGACGCGCGAGAAGACCAGGAGCGGACGGACGACGGCGCGCGCCGTCTTTTCCGGACTCGTCAGCGCGATTGATTTGGGGGCGAGCTCCCCGAGCACGATGTGGAAGAACGTCAGGAGAAAGAACGCCACCGGTACGGCCGCAACGTGCACCGCCGCCGGTGAAGGGTTGAGTCCGAGCGTCCGAAAGAGCTGGTCAAAGATGTGGGCGAGCGCGGGCTCCCCAATCCATCCAAGGGCGAGGGACGCAATGGTGATCCCAAGCTGGGTCGACGCGATATACCGATCGAGATTCTGGAGCGCGGTTTGAACCGTTCGCGCGCTGCGATCGCCCTTGGCGATCATCTCATCGAGCTTGCTCCGCCGGGCGGCGACGAGGGAGAACTCGGCAGCCACGAAAAACCCGTTCAGCGCGACCAGTCCAAGTACGGCAATCATGCTGCTCGCCGCCACTGCTATCGACGGAGGATCGGCGGCCTCCGCAGCAACAAGTCCAAGGACCATAAGTCTGTAATCTATTCTATTCTATAGTAGAGACTTAAGTGCCCGTCGAAGCGTCTAATTGACGACAGTCCTTAACCCACGCAATTTGGAATCCTTGTTACCGGCCGTCCCCATAACACCAGCAGTCCCAAGGGCTGCCTTGACGCTCCCTGGCGTCACCAGCGGCGGTCGGGAGCGGGTCCTTCGAGTCCTCTATCTCGGCCGTTTGTCGCTGGCGACCGCTATCTTCGTGGCCGCCATTGTGGTCTGGCGCCGTGCCGACAGCACTGCGACGCTCGTGGCGACACTCGCCTTCGTCGCGAGCCTGCTATTCACCAGCGCTTCGATGCTCTACAGCGCCCGCCGGCAGGGCGTCCTCGGGGACACGTTTTTCTACGTGCAGATGATCTTCGATCTGCTCCTGGTGACCACCGTCGTCCATTTGACACAGTCGGGTACGCCATCGCAGCTCGCGCCGCTCTACATCCTGGTCATTGCTGTGAGCGCGCTGGTGCTGCCAGCTGCTGGCGTGCTCCTGATCGCCATGCTCGGCGACGTGCTGTATTTCGGCGTGACGATCGTCGATCAGGCTGCGGCGTTCGATTTACCGGTACTGGTTCAGCTCGGGATATTCGGAGCGGTGGCCCTCGGATGCGGCTACATCGGCTCGCGGCTCCGCGAGGGGCACGCGGGCCGCGAGGAAATGGAAGCCGAACTGGCCGCGTTCCGCCTGCGCGAAGCGGACATTGAGAGACTGCATACACGGGCCGAACGCCTCGAGGCAGTGGCGGAGCTGAGCGCGTCGCTCGCGCACGAGATTAAGAATCCATTGGCTTCGATCAGAAGCGCCGCGGAGCTGCTCGCCAAGGTGCCGGGTGCCGACGACGACACGCGAACGCTGACCACTCTCGTTCAGCGCGAGTCCGACAGGTTGTCGCGACTGCTGTCGGAGTTCCTCGATTTTGCGCGAACCGGAGTCACCAGCGTACGCAGAGTCAATTTGGTGGAGATCGCGCACCACGCCGCCGCCCTCGTCGCCGCGCACCCTGACAAACCGGAAAACGTAATCATCCACGAGGTGTTTCCTTCAACACCTCTGGTCGTCGTTGGCGATGATGATCTGCTCCATCGCGCGATCTTCAATCTCCTTCTCAACGCGGTTCAGGCCTCTCCACCGGGCGGCGAAGTCCGGCTCGAAGCAGCGGAGCTCGCGTACCACCAGCTTCCGGCGCAAGCCGAGCGCTTCACGCGCGGGGCGATGATGCTTCAGGTAACCGATCAGGGGCCGGGAATAGCCGACTCGGTCAACGAGCGATTGTTCGAGCCGTTCGTCACGACGAAAGTGGGTGGAACCGGACTTGGCCTCTCGATCGTACACCGGGCCGTCGAGGCGCATCACGGTTTCATTCTCGTCGACCGTCATGGCAAGCGGGCGGGGACGAGGTTTACTGTGTTCCTGCCCAGACTTGGAAGCGAAGGGACCAGGAAAACCCCCAGGGCCGTGGCAAAGAGCGAAAAATGACGGGGGTCGCAACGTCGGCTCCGACGGTTCTCGTCATCGACGACGAGATGGGCATTCTCGACACGATCCGCATTCTGCTCAAGAACGAGGGGTTCATCCCGTACACAGCGCTTGGCGGAAAGAAGGGTCTCGAGCAGATCGCTGCGCTGAAGCCAGAGCTGATAATCACGGACGTCAGAATGCCCGACGTCACCGGTCTCGACATCCTGGCCTCGGTTCGCGCGCACGACCCCGAGGCTGTCGTGATTCTGATGACGGCGCAGGCGAGCCTGCAGTCGGCGATCGGCGCGGTGAACAACGGCGCCTTCTACTACATCCAGAAACCCTTCAAGAACGAAGAGCTGTTGACCATCGTGCGTCGCGCGGCCGAGCATCGCAACCTGCGGCGCGAGAGCAAAACCCTGAAGTCGGAGACGAAGCGACGCGACCGGTCGGGGCGCCCGATTGGCGCCAGCAAGCCCTGGCTCGACGCGTTGCATGTAGCCGAATCAGTAGCCGTCACCGATTCCACCGTTCTCCTGCAGGGCGAGTCCGGAACGGGAAAGGAAATCGTAGCCCATTACATCCACGACCTTTCGCGGCGGGCGACCAAGCCGTTCCTTTCGATCAACTGCGGCGCGCTGCCGGAGAGTCTGCTCGAGAGCGAGCTGTTCGGGCACGTCAAGGGATCGTTCACTGGTGCGTCGCGCGACAAGGAAGGATTGTTCTTCGCGGCCGGAGAGGGAACCTTCTTCCTGGACGAGATCGGAGAAACCACACCGGCAACGCAGGTAAAACTCCTGCGGGTATTGCAGCAGCGCGAAGTAATTCCCGTCGGAGCGACGGAAGCGAAGCCCGTGAATGCGAGAGTGATTGCAGCCACGAACCGCGATCTCGAGGAAGAGATAAAGCGCGGCGGTTTCCGAAGCGACCTCTACTATAGACTGAACGTCATCTCCATCGTGCTTCCGCCGCTGAGGACGCGCCCGGGGGACATCGCGCTGCTGTCAGATGCATTCCTCAAGCGCGCCGGCGAGGCCCGCGGCGAACCGCCACGGGTACTAACCCCAGAAGCCATCGAGGCGATGCAGCGCTACTCGTGGCCCGGCAATGTGCGTGAGCTCGAGAACGCGCTCGAGCGCGCCGCGATTCTCGCCAAAGGGGATACGATTCCGCTCTCGGCGCTGCCAGAGCGGGTCGTCGAGCCCAAGTCCGATCCTCTGGTAAGTGACTCGGCGCAGACGAACCCAACTCTCGACACCATAGAGCGCGCTTACATCCTGTGGGTTCTGGAGAATGAGGGTGGCAACAAGCCACGCACCGCCGAGGTCCTCGGGATCGATCCTTCGACGCTTTACCGCAAGCTCTCCAGATACGGCCTGCCAACCTAGTTGCAAAATGCGAGAGATTCGCATAAAGCGTAGAGAATCGCGTCGGTACCGACATATTGTAAACGTCGTAACTCCTGACAGCGCGGCCAGTTAGGATTGACGTTTGTTTTGCGGTCCCGAGAGTGCTGTGCTGCACCTTGCCTCACTGTATCTGGGGCGTCTTTACCATAGGTGAATGCACGTGCATTCCATCCCCAGCTTGCCAACGCTTCAGGAGAGTCTTGAATGAGCAACAAAAAGGGTTTTACCCTCATTGAGCTTCTGATCGTAGTCGTCATCATCGGCATTCTTGCCGCGATCGCGATTCCGAAGTTTGCCAATACGAAGGACAAGGCTTATGTCGCAGCGATGAAGTCCGACCTGCGCAACCTTGCGACCTACGAAGAGCAGTACGCTGCTGACCAGAACGGCGCGTACTTCGCAGGAACCGCGACAATGGCTACGCCGATGCAGGGTTTCACGCCTTCGCAGAACGTGACCATTACCGCAGTGCTGATTGCTGGCCCGCCCCAGGGTTGGAGCGCGACTTCAACGCACTCGCAGTCAGCCAAGACCTGCGATAACTCGACCGGTGTGATCGTCTGCACCTGATCAGGACTATCGCCTGAAGAAGAAAGAGGGAGCGTCGAAAGGCGCTCCCTCTTTTCTTTTTTGCCCGGAATGGATTTGATACCGGCCGTCGACGAGGAATGACGCGAATACTGCGGAGCGGGGCATAGTCCGGACATGTTCACCGAACGGACTGCCGGATACACGCTCATCGAGACAATAGTCGCGCTACTCCTTTTCACCATTGGCGGTCTGGCGCTCGTGTCGACGAGCGCTCTGGTCGGCCGGGAGATGAACACCAACGCGGTTCGCGAGCGCGCAGGAAGGATGGCGGCGAGCCGGCTCGAGATCATTGGCGCCGACTGCCGTGGAGCGGCGAGCGGGCGCGAGACATTTCAGCTGGTCGAATCCGCGTGGTCCGTCGCCTTCCTCGATTCGGCGCGCCTGAGCGTCGTCGAGAGTGTCAGCTACCCCACGCCGGACGGGCGCCGCGTCGATCAGTTTCGCGCCGTGCTGTCGTGTCCGCTGTGAGCGATCCACACCGTCCCGCCAAAAGAATGAGAGGGCAGAGGCGACGCGGGTTCACCATCATCGAGCTCGCGATAGTGCTCGCAATCCTCGGTGTGGTGGGAAGCGCAATCGGGCTTACTCTGCTACGCCAACAGCGCTTCTACCGTGGCGCGACGGAGGTGCTGTACGCGCGCGAAGGCGTGCGCGACGCGATGGAGATCCTGTCGACGGACATCCGCGGAATGTCGACCGCCGATACGGCGATGATGCTCGCCGACTCGGCGGTGGAGCTATTCGCGAACATCGGCACCTCGGTGATTTGCCAGATCACTGGTTTGGAGATTGGACTGCCACGAGCGGTCTCTCCCCGCGGAAATACACTGTCCGCCTTTCTCACCCTGCCCGACACGGGCGACCTCGCACTGTTCTTTCGGGATTCGATGGAGGCCGGCAGCCAATGGGAACGACATCGAATCATGGGCTTCAGCTCTCGTTCACTGACGGCGGCATGCCCCGCATCGAGCGGGTATGCACAGGCCGACGCTGGCAGCGGGGGCGCGACGGGATTCCTGATCAATCTCTCGACTCCGTTGAGCAGCCACGTCGGCCGCGGCGCGCCGGTGCGGTTTGTCAGGCATGGCAGATACAGCTTGTACCATGCTGGTGACGGGGATTGGTATCTCGGGTATCGACGGTGCAACGCGATAGGACCATCGGTATGCGGCGCCATTCAGCCGTTGAGCGGGCCGTACAAGGCCTACAGTAGTAACGCGGGTTTGACCGGGCTCCTATTCGAATACTTCGACGTTCCTGGTGCGCGTCTCGGCGGGGGCGCTTCTTCCCTCGCGCGAGTCGACATCTCCGCCCGATCGGCAAGCCATCAGCGACTCATGGTTGAAGACCACGCCTGGGTCCCCGGCGATTCAGCAACGGTTACCGTCGCGGTACGGAATCGGCGGCCATGAGAGTCAAAACCGTCTTTCGACCGATCCCCTTTGCGCTCGGCTCTCATCTTTTGCCGGGTCAGCGGCGAGACGGCTTCGCGCTCGCCGCAGCGCTGCTGGCTCTGCTGCTGATCTCCGCGCTCGTGACAGCGATTTTCTTCGCCACAACGGAGGAGACGAAGATCGGTACGGCGTCGGCCAAGCATCAGCTTGCCTTGTCGGCTGCGGAGTCGGCGGTCGAGATGACAATCGCGGACTGGAATCCAGTCTGGTCGCCTCAGGTAGGACTGGCCGGCACCCGAGTCACGGCGATCGAAGGGTTCGAAGTGCCGGTCGATGTCCACGTAACGCGTCTTGATTCGACGCTGTACTGGATCGTCGCCGATGCCGCTGATTCCTTCTCCGGGTCCGGCATCTCGAGACGGATCGGCGTCGCAATCAGAGTGCTGATCGCTCCAGATCATTCGATAAGGATCGACCGAATTTCGGAGCGATCGTGGTCGGAGCTTTTCTGAGACGCTCCTGACCCGTCGTTACTTTCCCGCCAATTGAATCGTGTCTTAGTTCGAACACCTGGTTACCGACCCGGAAGGCACAAGTGCCCCTCGGTTGGCCTCCATGCAAGTGCAGACAAACAGGGTCTTTGGGATCGTACGCTTCAAGAAGGTGAAGAAGTGGCGCGCACCCTGGAATTACCCTCTTTTTTTTCATTTACCAAGGGCGCGATGGCGTTGTTTGGGCGGAAAAAGACTACCGTAGGGCTCGATATCGGATCTGGCCTCGTGAAGGTCGCCGTCGTCGATCACTCGAAGTCGACACCAGAACTGATCAGGGTCGCAATCACTCCGTTGCCCGATGATGCTATCGTGGAAGGCGAAGTGATGGATCCGCATCTCGTATCAGATGTCATCCGCTCAACTATTGAGTCGGTAGACGCGAATACGAAGGCCGTGGTCGCCGCCGTCGGTGGACGCGACGTGATCATCAAGCGCATCAAGACCGAACGGGTCAAAGAAGCGCAGGCCCGCGAGCTCATGCGTTGGGAAGCCGAGCAGCACGTCCCGGACGTCGACTCAGTCGAGCTCGATTTCCAGATCCTCGATGGGGACGGCGACGGCAGAGACGAAATGAGTGTACTTCTCGTCGCAGCCAAGCGCGACCTGGTTGAAGCCAAGCTCCGCATCCTCGCCGAGGCGGGGATCACGCCAAGCTCAATGGATGTGGACGCGTTCGCGCTCCACAATGCGTTCGAGCTCAACTATCCGGATGCGATGACGGGCGCCGTTGGGCTCGTCAACATCGGGCACGAAGTGACGAACATCAACATTCTGGACGAGGGCGTCCCAATTCTGACGCGCGATCTTCCCATCGGCACCCGCCGTTTTCGCGAGGATCTCCAGCGCGAACACGGACTCTCGGCGGCCGACGCGGAAGCACTCATTAGAGGGTATGACCGGTCCGCACAGCTCGACTCCGTGATTCTGCAGCGCACCGAAGAAATCGCCACCGGACTCGAGCGCGCGATTGCGTTCCTGTCCACGTCTCTCAAGGGCGACGGACAAATGAAGGCAGTCTATACCTGCGGCGGTGGGTCACGCACGCCAGGTCTGACCGAATCACTTGGGCAACGTCTGAAGAAGCCAGTGGAGCTCGCCAACCCGCTCACGACGATGTCGGTGAGGGACGGCGCGCTGGAGTCGCTTGTGACCGACGAGGTCGCGCCTCTCCTCATGCTCGCGATCGGCCTTGCCCTCCGTAAGAACTGACCCGGAGCACAGACACCATGATCGAGATCAATCTCCTACCCGGGGACGGCAAGAAAAAGCGACGGGCGAAGACCAGCAGCCCGACGAAGTTTGAGTTCAACCTCAAGCCTCCACCGTGGCTCACCGGGCTAACCGAAAAAATCACCGACAAGTACATGCTCGGCGCGGTTGCCGCGGCAGGTATAAGCGGAGCGCTCATCGTCTTCATGTTCATTCATCAGGCCGCGAAGTCAAGCGAGCTCGATGACAGGCTGACAAAGGCGGTCAAGGATTCGGCGCAGTTCGGCACCGTTCTGGCGGCAAAGGCAAAGGCAGAGGCCTCGCGCGACTCGTTGTATCAGCAGATCGCGATCATCAAGTCGATCGACGATTCCCGCTATCTCTGGTCGCATCTCATGTACGAGATCAGCAACGCGCTGCCACAGTACGTGTGGCTGACAGAGATCACGCAGACGAGCGCGCCTCGCAGCGTCGCTGCCGCTGATACCACGAAGAGGGCGGCAGCTCCGGTCGACAGCACGCAATCGGCGGCGGCGAGGACGGCGGAGAGAAATCGTGCGCTCAAGGCCAGATCCGATTCGATGCTCGCTGTCGCGAAGGAGCTGAAGTTCAAGTTAGTCGGGCATACGGTGGACATTCAGGCGCTGACGCGGTTCATGAAGTCGCTCGAAGCGTCGCCGTTCATTCAGAACGTCCAGCTAAGCCGCTCCGATCTGGTTCAGGCCGAAGGAAAGGAAGTAACGGAGTTCACTCTCGAGGCGGAGACACAATCTCCTCCCGCCTTCGCGATCAAGACGGTTCCACTCGTAGTATCGGCGGTGCACTAACATGGCAATCGGCGCCAACATGACGAAGCGCGAGCAGACGATAACGGCCGTCGGTGTCGCCGCCGTGCTGCTGCTCGGTGCGTACTGGTATTTCCTGTACAAGCCAAAGGCTCAGGAACTCACAGCTACGCAAGCTCACGTCGACTCACTCGACAAGAAGAACCAGCAGGCGAAGGCCGATATCGCTCAGGGCAGCCTGCAGAAGCTTCGCGCGCAGTCCGCGGAATACGAGCAAAGCCTGAGAGTGATGCGGCAGCTCGTTCCGAGAAGCAACGAAGTGCCGGCGCTGCTCGAGGACATTTCGACCGCGGCACGCCGTGTCGGACTCGATCTGGCGACAGTGGAGCCGATGCCGGTTCTCCCGGGCGAACAGTTCGATACCTATAGGTACAAGCTCGGCGTAACCGGCGGGTATCACCCGGTTGGTCAGTTTCTCAGCAACGTCGGCTCGCTGAATCGCATCATCGCCCCTGTGACGATGGCGATCAAGCTGCACCCCATAGCGGACAAGACGAAGGCTCGGGTGAAGAAGGGCGAATCGCTCATCGACACCCAGTTTCAGGTGCAGACCTATGTGGTGCGTACGACGCCATACGCGGCGCCCTCGACGGTGAAACAATAATGAAGCGCTCAATCTCTTTCGCGCTGGTTTTCGTGGCGGCCCTGGCGAGCGGCGCATCCGCGCAAGCGCGCGCCCAGGCAACGTCGCGACCGAGTCCCAGTACAGCTGCCAAGCCAGCCACCAAGCCAGCCAAAAGGACATCCTCGCCTCCAGCTCCCGACCCGCGGAAGCCGGCCGTCCCAGCGGCGCCAGTTCCGGCCGTCGACAGCGGGCCGAAAGTGCTGATCAACCGGGAGGTCTTCTCGTATGACGGCGACGGTCGGCGCGATCCATTTGTGTCGCTGTTGACTACATCCGACCTCAAGCCCCTCCTGACAGACCTGAAACTGGTGGGTGTCGCCTACGACCCTCGCGGCCAGAACTCTGTTGCGGTTTTGAGAGATATCACGTCTAGAGATCAGTACAAAGTCCGTGTTGGCCAGACGATAGGAAGAATGCGCGTCGCGGCCATCCAGCCCAAGGCAGTGATTTTCACGATCGAAGAGTTCGGTTATAGTCGCCAGGAGCTCCTGCCGATAGCACCGCCCGATTCGAGCAAAATGAGGCTCCGTCAATGAGTTTTCTGAAAGCGCTGCCAGCCGCGGCGCTCCTGTTCCTGCCTTCGTCGGCCGCAACCGTTCACTCACTCAGCGTCGTCCCTTCGTCGGGGAAGGCTGAAGTGGTGATCGGGGTCAACGCCGCCGTCGACGTGCAGGATTTCGCGCTCGAGGCGCCCTATCGGGTTGTCGTCGATCTGAAGGGAGCCACTCTCGACATGTCGCGCCGCACCTACGACAGGGTGTCACGCGGGGGCATCACCAACGTTCGCTATTCGCAGTTCCGTCCGAATGTCGTCCGCGTCGTCATCGACCTGGATGCGAAGCACCCGTACACGGTCACACGCAACACGGGAGAGGTTCGTATCTCCGTAACCGGCGGCAAGACCGCCGACTATACCGCCTGGCCATCGTCAGAGTCCCGCAAGGCATACGTCGCCGCTCCATTGGCGCCGACCGTACGACCACTGGCGCTTGCCAGTGCCGATGTCACCAGGGCGCGGGCGGCTTCGACGCCCGATCGGACCACCACGACAGTAGGAAAGGCAGTAGCCCAGCTCGAGACATCAGTCGCGCAAGTCGATGCACAGGACGATCCGGCTCCGGCCGTTGCTGGTCCGGTTACAGCGAAGATCAGTTCGACTTACGATGTCAAGCCGATCGCGCTCTTCTCGGCGGTCCAGCAATCCCAGCAGCCGCCCATCACCGTCACGTTCCAGGACACCGATATCCGCGATGTAATAGCGTCGTTCGCGGCGTTCTCGGGCCGGACCATCGTCGTTGGCAAGGACGTGCAGGGAACTGTCACGGCCGAAGTCAAGAATCAGCCCTGGGATGTCGCGCTGCGCGCGATTCTTCAGGGACAGGGCCTGGCCGCATCCGAAGATCTGATCTCCGGAATCATCACGGTGGACAGCTACGCAAATATTCTTAATCGCCAGGCGTCCGAGCCGCTCCAGACACAGCTCGTCTCGATCAACTATGCTCGCGCGTCGGCGCTTGTTCCGACCATTCAGTCGCTGCTGCAGAAGGACTGCCCACAGATTCCCAGCAGCCCAAATGTCGTCAGCAACGCGCGGCCGAACTGCATCGCACGCGGCCTCGTCGCCGCCGATAGCACCACCAACACGCTCATCATCACGGAGACGGCCTCGCGCCTCGCCGACGTTCTGCAGTACGTGCGCAACCTCGACGTTCGCACTCCGCAGGTCGGCATCAAGGCGAAGATCATCTTCGTCAACAGAACGAATATCGAAGACATCGGACTTTCCTACGATTTGGGAACGGGCACCGATCAGTTCTTCAGTCAACTGGTAAAGCGTCCCGATCCCGCAACGCTCAAGCCGATCGACACCAACGGCGACGGGGTTCCTGACGCATTGGGCGGCGGCACGCCGTTTCAGGGCGACAGGATCCTGCTCGGCGGCAACGCCCTGTCAGCGATCGCGAACGCAAATGCCAGGGTTGTAAACCCGGCGCTCAGCGTCGTGTTCTCGACGGCGCTCGGCAAATTCCAGCTGACAAGCTTCCTCGACGCGCTTCAGGAAGTTCGTCTCGCCGATCTTCAGGCCGAACCGAGCATCGTGACGCTCGACAACAGACAGGCTTCGATTCAGGTCGGTCAGGAAATTCCGATCAGAGTGCTGGACGCGAACACCGCCAACCAGGGCACGGGCGTCTCGGTTACACAGCCCCGCGCCACGGTGCAAATGAAGCAGGTCGGTATCATTCTGACCGTCACGCCGCACATCACGAACAATCGCCAGATCCTGCTCCTCCTGCACGCCGAGAATTCTGATGCGCAGTTGGCGTCGTCGGACGTCGGCTTCATCTTTGGCAAGCAGTCTGGCGACACGCAGCTTCTCGTTGGCGACGGAGAGACCGCGGTTATCGGCGGCCTCACCGTAACGCAGACCACGCAGTCCAAGTCGGGAATTCCGCTCCTCGTCGATCTGCCGATCATCGGCAGGCTATTCGGCGAGACGCGCACGGACGACGAAAAGCGTGATCTGCTGATCCTCGTCACACCACACATCATCGACGACGGAGCGCCGATACCGGGCGCATCCTCGAATCCGATCCCACCAGCCACCCGCTAAAGGTGACTCGAATGCACATAGATCTTACGGTCGGCTTGCGCCGCGGCCTCTCAGTGGCTGCGGTTGCGGCGTACATATCCCTCGGCGTCGCGGCGTGTAATGACACGACGTCGATCGATCCCCAAAGGGACCGTATTCCGCCCACGGTCACGCTGACCGCCAACAATGGCTCGGCTGATACCGTAATTGCCTTCAGCACGCACGCGAAGGACAATCTGGGCCTCAAGACGATCCACGTGCAGGCGATTGGCGCGGTTGGCTTCATTTACGACACCACGTTCACGAGTGCCGTCACTGACATCCAGATACCGTTCAATCTATTTGCATCACGTGCAGTTCCAGCCGGGACGCCCGTAACGATCACAGCAACCGCGGTTGACGGTGCGGGCAATTCGTCCGGGGTCGACACGCTCAGAATGGCGACCGGCAACGTTCCACCGCCGGACGTCAAGATCATAAGCCCGACCTCCGGAAGCTCGGCGGTCGTCGGCAAATCCATTCTCGTGACCGTGAGCGGAAAGGCTCCGCTCAAGGTTCTCTCGCTAGGCCTGACGACTACCGGTCCGGTAGTTAGAAACGACTCGGTGCTGTTCTCGAGCCCGCTGCGTGATTCCATCACCATGCAGGACACAGTCGCCATACCGGTCAACGCCTCGACGGGCACGATCACCATCACGCCTTTCCTGAGAGATTCACTCGGACAGCGCGCGACGGGTCCGAGCATCACTATCACGGTTCAGACAGCATCGCAGATCAACTCGGTGCCTGTCGTCAACCAGTTCTGTGTCGGCAACACCGCTTTCGACAATGCCTGCGGACACACCAAGCGCGTCGAGGTCGGGGACACCGTGCACGTCGAAGCCGACGATCCGAGCGGCATTTCGCAGCTTGGATATGAGGTGAGGAGCGCGCCGGGCGGACCAATAAACGATTCGTCGACGTTCGTGTCGAACGGGCAGCTGACGTTCCAGCCGCATACGTTCAGCATGAAGCTGCCGTACACGACCTTCCCCACCACTGCCTACATTCAGGTTTTTGCTCGCAACTCGAACGGTGTAAGAGCGTACGCGAAGCTTGCGAGCGGTCTGGATCGCATCGACACCGTAACCGTTGTGGCAGGCGTTACACGCTTCCTGCCCTTCGGCGGCCAGGTCGCTGACGCCATGTATCATCCGGGCAAGGATCGTCTCTACCTCACGAATATCGCCCGTAACGAGGTCGAGGTGTTCAATCTCGCGGATTCGTCGTTCAAGGCTCCCGTCATCGTGGGCTCGCGCCCGTGGGGATTGGCAGGCTGGCCTCGCAACCGCACCGGCGTGATGGGCGACACCATCCTGGTAGCGAATTCGGGTGGAACGAACATCAGCTACATAGACCTAAATGCCGGTGCCAGTGGCAGCGGACTCGAAGTCTTCCGCTATGATCTGCCGAACATCATCGCGTTCACGATCACCACGACGACTTCCGGAACGAGCGGCCTGCCCATTCAGGTGGCCACCAAGTACGACTTCAGCGATCGCCCGCAATACCTAGCCCCGACTTGTATCGCGCCGGCCGGGGTGTGCACCAATGTGGTGCTGGCTTACTCGACGACTCCAACTGCCGGGCAATCCTCGCCTTTCGCGAGCCGTAACGGCACTCTGCGCTGGGAGAATCTGACCCTGCGCACGTCGCACCTGTTCTTTGAGCAGGCCATTGGCCAGTCAGCTGCACGTTCCGATACGCTCACGATAACCCGGTACGACGCGGACGGCGTGAACTCGACAGTCCTGCTTCCGTACAAGGATATCAACAATAGATCGACTACCATCGACATCAACGCGCTCGCATTCCGCGATACGACGTTCGTACGCGGTTCTGGCACCTTCCAGCGTGCCATGTTCGGTGAGGGCGGCAGCGTATTCGGCAGCCGCACGATGATGTACGATGCGCAAAGAGGCGTCGATCCGGTTTACCCGTACATTGACCTGGGTGTTTCTCCGCCGTCCGCCGTGTCCGACTTTATCGCGAACACTTTTGCCGAGGTGAAGGGCGTCGCAATCAACTTTGACGGCACACTTGGCGCCGTCCGCGCGGATTCAACCTACATTCTCAACTCGGCCCTCAGACTGCAGGGCGTGCTGGCGACCACGATCACGAACGCCGGATTCGATTTCCACCCGCTCAACACCGGTGTGAATTCGTTCCCGCTCACAACGCGCCTCGCATTCGCGGCATCGTCCGAGCCATTGATCGAGATATATGACACGCGATGCTACCAGAGAATTGCGACCATTCCGGTCAAGGCTCCAATCGTCGGTCCATTGAAGGCGGCCTTCCGCAACGCCACGGGCGAGCTCGTCATTGTGGGGGCGACAGCACAAGGGGTTGTCATCGCAACGCTACCTAATACGTTTACCACGACCTGCCCGTAGCTTTCCCGCAGACGCGGGTACTGAATGGATAACGAGCCCGGTCAAAAGCCGGGCTCGTTTTTTTTTATTGGAGACAAATGCTGCGATTCACCACTGCCGGCGAGTCACACGGGCCCGCGCTTGTATCCATCCTCGAGGGGATGGTCGCTGGTCTGCCCCTGGTCGCCGCCGATGTCGATACGCAGCTTGCGCGCAGGCAGCAAGGGTACGGGCGCGGACGCCGCATGAAAATCGAATCAGACCATGCCGAGTTCCTCTCAGGCGTCCGCGCCGGCGAGACGCTCGGCTCCCCCATCGCGATGTTGATTCAGAATCGCGACTGGAAGAATTGGCAGGAGATCATGGATCCCGCGCCCCGGGAAGGCGATCCCGAGCGCAAGCGCGCAGTGACGCGTCCGCGCCCCGGGCACGTAGATCTCTCCGGCATGCTCAAGTACGACCGCGCTGATGCCCGGGATGTGCTGGAGCGCGCGTCTGCCCGCGAGACGACCGCCCGCGTGGCCGCAGGGGCCGTCTGCAGGCGGTTTCTGCGTGAATTCGACATTACCGTCGGCAGCCACATCGTGCACTTGGGAGGGGTCGACGCGCGGCGACCCGAACGGATGCCGGCAGATCTCAATGCGGCCACGGACGAGTCGCAGCTGCGCACTCTGGATCGGGACGCCGAGCAGGAAATGATCAAGCGGATCGACGCTGCGAAGGCAGAGGGCAACACGCTGGGCGGCGTCGCCGAAGTCATCTGCGATGGAGTGCCGGTGGGGCTCGGTTCGCACGTATCATGGGACAGGAAGCTTGATGGGCGGCTCGCCGCCGCTCTGATGTCCATTCCCGCCGTCAAGGCGGTCGAGATCGGACTCGGCGTGGAATGCGCACGGAGGAAAGGATCCGATGTCCACGACGAGATAGACCCGGACGAGAGCAATGTGAAAGCGGGGCGGGTGCGCAGGAGAACCAACCGTGCGGGCGGGATGGAAGGCGGCATCAGCAATGGGGAGCAGATCGTGCTGCGCGCGTCGATGAAACCGATCAGCACCCTCATGCGGCCGCTGGGAACGATCGAGATGAAGACGCGGGAGCCCGCGGAAGCGGTAGCGGAAAGAAGTGATGTCACCGCCGTTCCTGCGATGGGGGTCATCGCCGAAGCCATGACAGCGTTCATCCTCGCTCAGGCTCTGCTCGAAAAGTTCGGCGGCGATTCGCTCGGAGAGACGCAGCGCAATTATCAGAATTACATCTCGTCGCTGAGTGACAGACAAGGACGATAAGTCGCCGGCTCCACATCTGATCCTCGTCGGACTCCCCGGAGTGGGGAAGACAACGATCGGAAAAGCGGTGGCGCGGAGGCTCGGAAGACAGTTTCTCGATTTCGATCAGGAGATCGAGCGACGGTCAGGAATGGAGGTGCGCGAGATCTTTCGCCTTAAGGGTGAGGAGCACTTTCGGGAGATGGAATTCGCGCTGACGAAAGAACTGAGCGGCTCGGGTGGGATGGTCCTGTCACCGGGCGGGGGATGGATCGCACAGCAGAGGTCAGTCGAACTTTTGCGCTCGAATGGGCGTATCATATACCTTAGAGCGTCACCCGAAGCAGTCGCTCGCAGATTGCGCAGGGTGGAGACCAGGCCGCTGCTGGCCGGCCGGGACCCGGTGGTAGCACTTCGGGAGCTGTACCAGAAACGAAAGGCCCTGTACGAGACAGCCGACGCGGTTCTCGATACGGAAAGGCTTGCACGGCAACAACTTATAGCGAAAGCAGTCGAGCTTGCCTCGACCATGACTTAACTACGAACGACAATGGACGAACGCTTACCTGCACAGACCACATTCCGCGTGATGGGCCCGCACGAACGGGGGCGGTTCGCCCCGGAAGCGTGGGGTCATCTGCTCTCCCTCAACGGGTCGGGCGCGATCAACGGGCTCGAGCTGGAGCACATCATCGAGCGCGCACTGATGCAATTCGAAGGACGCATTGCGCTCGACGACCTGCGCGGATTGCTGGAAGGGACTGGGCTGGAAGATTCGTCCGGAAGCGGCGACAACTCTACGGTGCATTAAATGGCGAAAGCCAGGACAACTAAAGCAAAAACCACCGCCAAGCGCGCCACCAAGGGCGTTACAGCGGAGAATGCTGCGATCAAGGATGCCGGTATGACGATTCCGGCGTCGAAGGGAATTCGTGCGGCCAAGGGCGTATCGGCGAAGAACGTCGCCCTCAAACCCGCACGCGCCAGAAAGCGCGCGGCGGCGAAAATCGTCGATGACGAAGGCCCATCAGAGCCCGGCTCGACGTCGCTAGTGATCGTCGAGTCGCCGGCGAAGGCGAAGACGATCGGGAAGTATCTCGGACGCGCCTACAAAGTGCGCGCGACGATCGGTCACGTGCGCGATCTGCCCGAGAAGAAAATGGGGATCGACATCGAAAACGGCTTCGAGCCGGAGTACGTGACCATCCCGGGAAAAGAGAAGACGGTCGCCGATCTCAAGAGCGCGGCGAAGGATTCGCGCGAGATATTTCTCGCGACCGATCCGGACCGCGAGGGTGAAGCCATCGCGTGGCATGTCGCGCAGCAGATAAAGACGAAAAACGGTGCACCAATGAGGCGCGTTCTCTTTCACGAGATCACGCGCGACGCGGTGCAGCTTGCGATCGCGAATGCGGGGCATATAGACGAGCGGAAAGTTGATGCGCAGCAGGCGCGTCGTGTTCTCGATCGCCTCGTCGGATACAAGGCAAGCCCGGTGCTCTGGAAGACAGTGAAGAAGGGCATTTCAGCCGGGCGCGTGCAGACCGTCGCGCTGCGGCTGCTCGTCGAAAGGGAGCGGGAGATCCGCGCGTTCAAGCCCGTCGAGTACTGGACCGTCGAAGCTCTGCTCGAGGAGGCCGGACAGCAGTTCACGGCGAAGCTCCATCTTCTGGATGGCAAGAAGCCGGTCATCAGCAACGAGGCGGAAGCGAACGCGATTCTCGATGCGCTCAAATCCCGGAAGACGTTCCAGGTCACCGAGGTCAAGCGTCGCGAGCGGAGGAAGAATCCGGCCGCGCCGTTCACCACCAGCACGCTCCAGCAAGACGCGGCGAAGAAGCTGGGCTTCGGATCCAAGCGCACCATGCGTCTCGCCCAGGATCTATACGAGGGAATCGAGATTGGGGAAGAGGGCGCGGTAGGACTCATCACCTATATGCGCACCGACTCCACGCGGGTGGCGGCGTCGGCGGCAGATCAGGCGCGCGACTACATCAAGTTGATGTACGGCCAGCAGTACCTGCCCGACGCACCGCGCCTCTACGCCGACGGCAAATCGAAAAACGCGCAGGATGCGCACGAGTCCGTTCGTCCGACCGACCCGACGCGCCGGCCCGAGCATGTTCGCAAGTACCTCAAGGAAGATCAGTACCGGCTCTACGAGCTTATCTGGCAGCGCTTCATGGCGTCGCAGATGACGCCAGCGATCTTCGATACGACTACGGTCGACTTCGATTTCGACCGGTTCCTGTTCAGAGCGACTGGCAGCGTCGTCAAGTTCGACGGGTACCAGCGTCTCTACAAGGAATCGCGCGAGGCCGAGGAAGGGAAAGCGCTCGAGGAAGAGCAGGGACTGCCCGTGGTGCAAAAGGGCGAGGATATCCCGGTCAAGGCGATCACGCCCTCGCAGCACTTCACCGAGCCGCCGCCACGGTACTCCGAGGCGAGTCTCGTCAAGGAGCTGGAGCGTCTCGGTATCGGTCGTCCGTCGACGTACGCATCGATCGTGTCGACGCTCGTCGATCGCCGCTACGCCCAACTTGAGCAACGGCGTTTTTTCCCCACCTTCCTCGGCGAACAGGTCGAGCGGGTGATGGTGAAGAGCTTTCCTGATGTGTTCAACGTCAGGTTCACATCCCACATGGAAACCGATCTCGACAGGATCGAGGATGGAGATGTGAACTGGCGGAGGATGCTCAAGGATTTCTACGGGCCATTCGCGGAATCGGTCAAGAGCGCCGACATCGAGTCCCTCATCGGCGAAGCGCACGATTTGTCAATGCTCGAGACCGAGAGATGTCCCACCTGCGGCGGAAAGCTCGTTCCCCGCGGGGGATTTTTCGGACCGTTCCTGGCGTGCGAGAACCATCCGAAGGATTGCAAGTTCACGAGGCCTCTGCGCGGCGATCGCAAGCCGGCGCAGCCGACGGACGAGATCTGCCACGAGTGTGGCAGCCCGATGGTCATTCGCCACGGACGCTCCGGGGAATTTCTCGGCTGCAGCACGTTCCCGAAATGCCGCGGCACACGGTCGATGCCGACCGGCGTGAAATGTCCGAAAGACGGCGGCGACATCGCGGTGCGGAGATCCAAGAAGCGCGGCAAGGCTTTCTACGGCTGCTCCAACTACCCGAAGTGCGATTTCGTGGTGTGGGACAAGCCGGTGGCGGAGACTTGCCCCGAGTGCGGCTACATCGGCGCGGAGTCGAAGTTCACGAAAGCGCGCGGCGAATACCGGCGGTGCATCAAATGCGCGAACGAGTGGGACGTCGCGCCTTCGCCTCCTGAAGCCGTGGCGGTGTGACCCAGCGAGTCACGGTGGTTGGAGGCGGCCTCGCCGGCTCGGAGGCGGCCTGGCAGCTCGCCACGCGCGGATTCGAGGTATCGCTGCACGAAATGCGTCCGGTCACCACGACGCCTGCCCACAAGACCGACAGGCTCGCCGAGCTGGTTTGCTCCAACACGTTCAAGAGCACTGAGCTCACAAACGCGCACGGCTTGCTCAAGGCGGAGATGCGCCTGCTCGGCTCGCTCATTCTTGAAGCCGCCGACGCCGCGCGAGTCGCCGCCGGCAGCGCGCTGGCAGTCGATCGTGATGTGTTCGCGGCCACGGTAACCGCGCGCATCACGTCTGACGAACGTATCAACGTCGTCCGTGAAGAGGTGGCGACTATTACTGCTCCCTGCGTGATCGCGACTGGTCCGCTCACTTCCGAGAAGCTTGCGGAGGCCATCCGGGAGCGACTGGGTGTCGGGGCCCTCGCTTTCTACGACGCGATCGCGCCGATCATTGCCCGCGACTCGATCGACGACTCCGTCGTCTATCGCGGCTCGCGGTATGGCAAGGAGACGATGGAGGGCGCCGGCGATGACGGCGCGTATCTCAACTGCCCGATGTCACGTGAGCAGTACGATTCTTTTCTCGATGCACTGATTGCCGCGGATCAGTACCACGGACACGAATTCGACGAAGTCCCGTATTTCGAGGGATGCATGCCGGTCGAGGTAATGGCCCAGCGAGGCCGCGATACGATGCGCTTCGGTCCGCTCAAGCCGGTCGGACTACGCGATCCGCGCACCGGCCGCGAGGCGTACGCCGTAGTGCAGCTTCGTCAGGAGGACCGTGCCGGCCGCATGTGGAATCTGGTCGGCTTTCAGACGCGGCTCCGCATCCCCGAGCAGCAGCGCGTTCTCAAAATGATTCCAGGCCTCGAGAACGCGGAGTTCCTCCGCTACGGATCGATTCACCGCAATTCCTACCTCAACTCTCCCCTGGCGCTGAGCGCGCATCTGGCGGTTCGCGACGAGCCTGCGGCGCTCTTCGCGGGTCAGATCACCGGCGTCGAAGGCTACACCGAGAGCTCGGCCACCGGATTGCTGGCTGGAATCAACCTGGCGCGAATTCTTTCCGGTGACGATCCGGTGATTCCTCCACCGACGACGATGATGGGCGCGCTCTATCGCTACATGAACGAAGCGGATCCGAAGCACTTCCAGCCGATGAACGCGAATTTCGGCCTCGTCGACGAGCTGCCGGAGCAAATCCGTGACAAAAAACGGAAACGGGAGTTGTTCTCCGAGCGGGCGCTCGGCGACATGCAAGCGTGGATCGAAGCCAACAACATTCACGCCGCGCTGTCGGCCAGGATATGAGTGAGCCGCAGGCGGTCGAAGAATTTCTGACCCATCTGGAAAAGGAACGCGATGTCTCCCCCAACACGCTCATCGCCTACCGGCGCGATCTCGAGGAATTCGTGTCGTTTCTCCGGCGCCACTACGGAGCGGAGGGATGGTCGTGGCAGGGCCTGGACCGGCTCACGATCCGCGGGTTTCTGGCGCATCTGACGCGCAAGAAGCTCAATAAGAGATCGATCGCCCGAAACCTCTCGGCCGTCAGAAGCTTCTACAAGTACCTGCATCGCAACGAGCAAGTGGAAGCCAATCCGGCGCGCGGCGTCAACACACCGAAGCAGGACAAATATCTGCCCGGCTACCTGGATCGTGCGCAGATCGAGCTGCTGTTCCGGTCGGCCGAGCTCAAGGCACAGGAAGGAGGCTTTGGCGACGTCCGCAATTCTGCGATTCTGGAGCTGTTCTACTCGACCGGAATGCGGCTCTCGGAGCTGCGCGGAATCAATCGGACGGATATCGATCTGCTTTCACAGCAGGTGAAAGTGCGGGGCAAGGGAAGAAAGGAGCGAATCATCCCGATCGGGGACCACGCGCAGCTCGCGCTCAGAAACTACGAGTCGAAGCGTGACGAGTTGTTACGGATGATTGGTTCTGCGGGCGATCGCACCGCTTTCTTTCTCAGCAATCGTGGCAAGCGCATCTCGGTGCGCGCGATTCAGAACGCGGTGAAAGGATTTCTCGACAAAATCGACGAGAACTCGGGACTTTCCACGCACTCGCTACGCCACACATTCGCCACCCATCTGCTCGACGCCGGCGCGGATCTCCGCGCGGTTCAGGAGCTACTTGGGCACGCGTCGATTTCGACGACCCAGATCTATACCCATACCAGCATCGAGCGGCTGAAGCAGGTCTATCAGAAGGCGCACCCTCGCGCCTGAGCTTCATAATCGTCCCCCGTTTCGGCGCGTGGGCACGATAATGGCTCTGGTGTTTGATGCGCGCGCAACACGGCGCGACTGCTTCACTGAAAACTCAACGCTACCCACAATGGCGATACGATCGTTTCGCCTGACGTACATAGATGCGCGCCGTCCCTACGGCGTTGCCGGTCGTGATACATCTCTCCGCATTCCGCGCGTTTTTCCCGTCGCAGCGCTGCACGTCCATCGAGCGGTGGAACGGCGTCTAGAAATGGAGCATCACGCCAATCTCCGGCGCGAAATCGGGAGCTTTCGACGTAACGCCGAAAGCGCTGTTCAACTTCAGCCGAACGCGTTCCCCAAGCCAGTATTGCCCCTCGACGATCCATTCGACCTCGCCCTGGTTGCCCTCCACTCCCGCGTAAAGGCGAAACCTTGGTGAGAGGCGCTTCAGGTATTCCAGCGCGTATTCTCCGAATACCACCCGCTTGTCCGCCTCGTCGTACTCGCCGGCGACTCGTGCCGTCAGTGTTCCGAACGAGAATCCCTTGATTGCTCCAGCGCCTAACTTGTAGGCCCAGGTCTGCGTTCCGATGATCCGTCGATGACGCTGAAATGGGAAATCGACCTCGAGGTAGCTGAACAGCTCCGGTCGTGTACCGGTCTCGTGCGCGAATCGATAACGAATTTCAGCCTGGGTGTCGCCGAAACCCGATTCGTTCAATTCGGCGGGAAGCGCACTGGGGTCCGATGGGTCCTTCCGCAGTCGTGCGGCGGCAAAAAGGGCGCTCTCCAGTTCGAGAGCGATGCGATCGCTCACGCCGTAGGCGAGAAAGAAATTTGCCTCGTGCTCCCGAAATGTCCCGCGGAAATCCTGATCGAGTCCAAATCCAAGCTCGGCGGGCTTGTACTCGAACTGATTGAATAGCGTGAATTCGTAAAACGGGTAGACGAGCAGCTCGCCCTTGCGTACGTATTCGCCGAACATCGATGTTGCGATGCCGGTTCCGCGGTCGGCAAGGTAGGGGGCGCGACGCTGCGCGTAGGCGACGCTCGACAGCGTGATCGCCGCGGATGCGAGTGCCACGAGCGCCCCATTGCAGGTTGATAGGCGGACCTTCGACACACCACAGGGGTCAAAGAGCATCGTTCCTCCTGGTTGCTATGAAGAGCGCGCGAACGCAATCTATCTAGATGACACGGAGGGCAACCCGGACCCTCCGGTGAAGCACTCTTATCAAGAAGCGATACCAACTGGACAATTGTCCTTGAATCGAAAGCGTCATCACTGGATCGTGCGCGTTACGCACTGGGTGAATGTCGTCGCCATTGTCATCATGGTCGGCAGCGGGCTTCGCATCTTCAATGCGTATCCAGCGTTCGCGCGGAAGGGCGAGATGTTCTGCTGTTATCCGTTCGAGCACAAGCCGATTCCGGCGTGGCTGACATTCGGCGGCTGGCTCGGCGGCGCTCGCCACTGGCACTTTGCGATGATGTGGGTTCTCGTCGTCAATGGACTCATTTACCTCACCTTCATCTATCTCCACGGCGAATGGCGCGATCTCGTTCCCCGCAAGGGTGACATTCGCGATAGCTGGCAGATGGTCAAGTTCTACACGTTCAAGCGCAAGGATCATCCGCACCAGGGGAAGCACAACGCACTGCAGAAGACGGCGTATTTCCTGTTGCCGGTGTTTGGAGCGCTGGCCGTGGTGACAGGCATCGCGATCTGGAAACCTGTGCAGCTCTCGTGGCTGACCGCGATGTTCGGCGGGTACGTGTGGGCGCGTTACTGGCACTTCATCGCGATGCTCGCGATCGTCATCCTTAGTGTCATTCACGTTTTCATGGTGTTCGCCGTCGATCCGTACTCGCTGACGTCCATGATCACGGGAAACTACGACCCGTCGCTCTCTCCCGAGGCGCGGAACGCGCGGCCTTTCTACCATCTCTTTCCGAAGCGCGCTCCAGCGACGCCGGCGGCGCCTCCACCGGAGGCGACGTGAGCACGGATCGGCGCGACTTCGTTTCCATCAACGGAATCGACCGTCGCGACTTTCTCGTTCGGGGAAGCGGCCTCGTGTCGGCCGCGTTTCTCGCTGCCTGCAACTCGCGTGGACCCAAGGCGGCGGACAAGCTGCTGAAGTACGCCGAGCGAAAGAATCTCGTGGTGGAACGAAAGCTTTTCCGCCATACCGCGATGGATGTTGTGGAAGCGGGCGCGCATGAGGCCGGTAACAAGCTGCCGAGCTACTTCATCGCGCCGACGGTGCCGGTGTGGGACGAGAGCGTGGGCGGGAAGTGGGCGCTCGAGGTGAGCGGACTCGTCGGAAATCCCGTGCGGCTTACGCTCGAGGATCTGCAAAAGCTTCCGCAGGTCTCCAACCGCGTCAATCATTATTGCGTCGAAGGATGGACGGCAGTCGAAACCTGGACCGGCGTTCCGTTCACGGAGCTGGCTCGTCTCGTGCGCGTCGATCCCAAGGCGCGCTACGTCGATTTCCAGTCGTTCGACGACAATTACCACGAGAGCTGGGACATCGAAAGCGCGATGCACAAGCAGACGGTCGTGGCGTACGGTCTCGATGGAAGGCCGCTGGAGCCGGCGCACGGCGCACCGGCGCGCGTCTACTCACCCGTGAAGCTCGGCTACAAGAACACGAAGTACCTGACGAAGATCGTGTTCATGCCGAAGATGAATGGCGGATACTGGAGCGACCAGGGCTACGAATGGTACGGGGGCACTTAGGGCCGCGGGTTTCGGATCGCGACGCGATCCGGCCTCCGCAAAACTGAAGCGGGTAGCTGAAAGCTCTGCAGCTCATCGCTAGAGCTTTCATGGCCTACCTAATCCGCGTGCCCTTGGAAGGAGTCTGGTTGAGTCGGGAATACTTCTCGCCCACGCCGCGCCGGGCCGCGCCGCGGAACAACAGGACTTCCCTCAAGTACGCGCGGTTCATGAACGCGCCGATCAGGAGCAGCAGGATTCCGGCGAGTACGGAGATCGTCCCCCACCGCCAGGTATCTCGCCCTATCAGGGCGGCTGCCATGCAAAGCGTTCCGAGAGCGACGAGCGATTGACCAGCCTTGTGCGGCACCGCGCGGGCGCGCCGGCGCCGCTCTCGCAGTGGGGCCACTCCGCCCGCCTGCCATGCATCGAGCAGGATCGTGAGTCCGCCGAGGGCGACTAATACGCCGAGGAGGATGGGGAATTGTTCCAGCTTCATGTTCATTTGAATTGCAAGAAGGGGGCGCGGTCGGAGGCTCCCGCAGACGCGCCCAGCGCGCCCTAACGCTGTTATTTTGAAGCGATGAAGGAAAATGAGCTCGAGCGAGTGCGGTCGACCACCATCCTCGCGGTGCGCCGCGATGGCAAGGTCGCACTCGGAGGCGACGGGCAAGTCACAGTTGGTCAGACCGTAATGAAGTCGAACGCGCAGAAAGTCCGCACGCTTCACGGCGGGAAGCTGCTCGCGGGATTCGCGGGTGCCGCGGCGGATGCGTTCACGCTATTCGAGAAATTCGAGGAGAAGCTCGAGCGCCATCCAGGCAACCTGCCGCGCGCGGCGGTGGAGCTTGCGAAGGATTGGCGGAGCGACCGCGTGTTGCGGCGTCTCGAGGCGCTGCTCGCGGTCACCGACCGGGAGCACAGCTTCATCATCTCGGGAACGGGTGACATCATCGAACCCGACGACGGCATTCTCGCGATCGGATCGGGCGGCTCCTACGCGCTCGCGGCCGCACGCGCGCTCGTCGAGAACACGGATTTCTCCGCGCGCGACATCGTGCAAAAAGGGCTCGAGATCGCGGCGGAGATCTGCGTTTACACCAACGCGAACATCACCGTCCTCGAGGCCAGCTGATGTCGTCGCCGCGCACGCAGCAGACGCTGGAACGCCTGGCCGGTCTCACACCCAGACAGATCGTCGAGGAGCTGGATCGCTACATCGTCGGCCAGGCCGACGCGAAGAAGGCGGTCGCGATCGCGCTGAGAAACCGCTGGCGCAGGCAGCGCGCACCGGACGCGATTCGCGAAGAGATCTCGCCCAACAACATCATCCTCGTCGGGCCGACCGGCGTGGGAAAGACCGAGATCGCGCGCAGGCTCGCGCGTCTGGCTGGCGCGCCGTTCGTCAAAGTCGAAGCGTCCAAGTTCACCGAAGTGGGCTACGTTGGCCGCGACGTCGAATCGATGGTGCGTGACCTTGTCGAGAGCGCGATCAACATGGTGCGCGGCGAGCGCGAGACAGAGGTCCAGGCAGTGGCGAAACAGAAAGTAGAGGACCGGCTTCTTGATCTCCTTCTGCCGACGCCGCCCGACATCAAACAATCGGCGCCCAGTCCAACAGCTGCCGCGGGCGGCGGGGCGCATCTCTTCGTCGTCTCACCAGCCGGGTCGGTCTCGCACGAAACCGACGCATCCGAGGTGCGCTACAAGAGAACGCGCGAAAAGCTCAAGCAGCTGCTGGTCGACGGACAGCTGGACGAACGCGAGATCGAGATCGAGGTGACGCAGCAGGCGCCGGTAATGTTCGACATGATGGTCCCGCAGGGCGCGCCGGAAGGCATGGACAATCTCTCCGACATGCTTCAGGATATGCTGCCCAAGCGAAAAAAGAAGCGAACGGTCAAGGTCTCGGAAGCGCGACGCATCCTGCTAAGCGAGGAGCTGGAGAAGCTGATCAACAAGGAAGACGTGACCGCCGATGCGCTCGATAGAGTGCAGACGATGGGCATCATCTTCCTCGACGAGATTGACAAGATTGCCGGCCAGCGGGGCGCGAACGTGGGCGGGCCCGATGTCTCACGCGAGGGAGTGCAGCGCGATCTCCTTCCAATCGTCGAAGGATCGAACGTGCAAACCAAGCACGGGCTGGTGAAGACGGATCACGTTCTCTTCATCGCGGCCGGTGCGTTCCACGTCGCCAAGCCGAGCGATCTCATACCGGAGCTGCAGGGGCGATTTCCGATTCGCGTCGAGCTCCAGTCTCTCACCGAAGCCGATTTCGTCCGCATCATGACCGAGCCCGAGAACGCGCTCACCAAGCAGTACTCGGCGCTCGTCGAAGCCGAGGGCGCGAAGCTCGAGTTCACCACGGACGGCATCGCCGAGATAGCGAAGATCGCTGCGCACGTGAACGACCGGATGGAGAATATTGGCGCGCGGAGACTCCACACGGTGATGACGACGCTGCTTGAAGACGTGCTATTCGGACTTCCCGAGAGCGGCGCCAAGGCGGTGCGCGTCGATCAGGAGCTGGTGCAGAGCCGACTCAAGACGATCGCCGACGACGAGGATCTGAGGCGGTATATCCTCTAGCTGGCGCGTAGGCGCTCTTTCCGGGAGCCCTGGCGTGGCCTAATTGCCCGTTTGCCGGCTGGCTCCGATTTGACCGTGCGCGCCGCGATGCGCAGCACTCTGGCGATCTCCTGCTCGGGCAAATTGAAGGCGCGCAGGTGCCACCTGACGAGAAAGTCCGCGAGCTCCCGCGCGGGGATATCGAGTTCTCCAGTGAGAAATAGCTCTACCGCCAAACGGTTTGCTCCGCCGATAGCCGTCGTCGTCATGAGCAGCTCTTTCTCGCTGCGCCCGGGAAAATTGGCCTTGAACAGAGCAGCGAGCCTCGCCCGGTGCAATTCAACGATGTGCAGGACGACTCGCGGCGCACCCGTCACCGCGATGCGCGCGAGATTTCTATCAGAAGTGAGAAAGTTTATGATGTTGGCGTAAACGGCCACTGCGATGCGCGCCGCCCCGGGCTCGACGGAGGCGATTACCTCGTCGGCCTGAGCCCAGGTGGCGCCGACCGCCTCCTCCAGCAAGGACGTCAGCAGGTCCTCCTTGTTGGAGAAGTAGAAGTATGCATTGCCGATCGAAGTCTTCGCCTCGCGCACGATGTCCTGCATCGTCGTCTTATCGTAGCCGTGCTCCGAGAAAAGCTTCTTTGCCGCGCGAAGTATGCCCGCCTTTGCCGTAGCTCTGACTTTCGCGCTTCGCGTTGTCTGCCGGTAGACCATTTGTTTGTTTGATCCTCGCTATTGACAGGGTCAAGCATAGAATAGTATTCTAACGGTTCTAGAACGTCATTCTATACTTGATAAGGTAGCCGTTATCGCCACTTGGGCGCAAGCAGCATAGCGCCGCGATAACGGCTTTCGATTTTGGAGATCATGTGACAGACATTACGCCTACGTCGCTTTCGGGCGCCGAGTTCGGGCTCGATTTGTGGCGTTCGCTCGCCGATGCCATCCCGGACATGCTGTTGTTGGTGGACCGAAGAGGTGAGATCCTCTATATCAACCACGTTCCCCCCGGTGTGGCGCTGAGCCAGGTTGTCGGGCGCAGCGCGCTGAATTACGTCCCCCGGGAATCGCGAGCAGAGCTGCAGAACTCGCTGCGACAGATATTCGCGACCGGCGGCACAAGGTGGCGCGAGCAGCGTGTCATCCACCCCGACGGCACAGAGCGCTGGTACACTATGCACACTGGTCCGGTACTCCTGGAGGATGAGGTTTCGGCTGCCATAATAATCGCTCGCGACATCACGGACTCAAAACGCGGACAGTTTGCTCTCGCCGAGAGTGAGGCAAAATACCGCACCCTGGTCGAGTACGCGCCAGAAGCGATCGTCGTTTTCGACATTGATGCGTGCAGTTTCGTCGAAGTCAATCAGAACGCTTGCACTCTCTTCGGTCTTTGTCGTGAGGCCCTGCTGGAAACGAACCCGATAGCGCTCAGCCCTTTGACTCAACTCGATGGCCGTCCATCGGACGAGGCCGCTTGGGACTATCTGAACGCGGCGCTCGCGGGCGAAGTGCCATGTTTCGAGTGGCTGCACCGCACATCCGCCGGCGCAACCATACAGTGCGAGGTCAGGCTCGTGAAAATGCCCTCGGTGGATAGGCGGCTGGTGCGGGGAAGCGTTACTGATGTTACGCCGCGGCGCAGGCTGGAGCAGCAGATCCGGCAATGGCAAAAGATGGATGCGCTCGGGCAACTAGCCGGCGGCATCGCTCACGACTTCAACAATGTCCTCACCATGGTGCTAGCCTCCGCAGACATGCTTGCCAGCAGTCTCAGAGATGAAGATCAGCGCGCCGACGCGCGTGCAATTGTAATGGCCGCCAAAAAAGGCGCGGCGTTGACGTCCCACTTGCTTTTATTTGCCCGTCGTCAGACCGCAGCGGTAGACCATGTTCTGGACCTGAATGATGTCGTGCGCGAAATCGCGACAATTATCAATAGAGTGCTCGGGGAGAACATCACCCTGCTTCTCGAGCTCGATCCCGGTGGAGCACCGGCCCGCATTGACCGCAGCGAGGCGGAGCAGATCGCAATGAACTTGCTGCTGAACGCGCGCGACGCCATTGAGGGACCCGGAACGATTCAGGTGACAACGGCTCGCGGCCACGGCGGGAGGCATTTCAGCCTGCTGCGTGTAAGGGATACGGGAACCGGTATCGAACCGGAAGTGAAGCTGAGGATGTTCGAGCCGTTTTTTACGACCAAAGCCGAGAAGGGAAGCGGGCTTGGGCTTTCCACCGTATATGGAATCGTGAGTCAGGCCGGCGGGACTCTCGAGGTGGATAGCATGGTTGGGTTCGGAACGACAATCGATGTAATGTTGCGAGGTCAATAATTCGGGTTTGATGAGTAACGCGAAACTTCCAAGCACGACCCCTGAACGGCTCTTCATAGGCGTTCCGCTCACTGAGGATGCGCGTCGAGCGATCGCAACCTCCCTTCCGAAGAACCTGCCGGGCAAGCCTGTCCTGAAAGAGAACTGGCATTTTACTTTGCGCTTTCTCGGCTCGACCTCGGCCGATGCTCGCGATCAGATCGTCAAACGTCTCGGTGCTGCAGCGTGTGGCTCGCCCTTCAACATTCGCTTCGGTGAGCTCGGAGCATTTCCCAATCCGAAGCGTGCGCGCATCCTATGGTTGGGCATCGACGATGGCGCTGACCGTTTCATGCAGCTCGCCGCGATCGCAGAGGCGACTGCCAGAAGCGCCGGGTTTGCTGCTGAGACCAAGCTATTCAAGCCGCACCTCACGCTGAGCCGGATCGATCCACCCGTCGCAGTTGCTGCACTGCTTGGCAGCAGGCCGCGTTTCGGAATCAGGATGATCGTGGACTCCCTCGTTCTCTATCGCAGTCGGCTCAGCGGCGGTCAGGTCCGGTACGACGAGGTTAGCAAGATCTGGCTAGGGCGCTGATTGTTGTTGCGACCCTGCAGCCGACGGACAACCGAGAACGTAGACCTTCCCTAACCTCGGTGAGGCTTTTTCCCCTTCGTGAGCAGAATTCCGTAAGCACCGAGATTCAGAAGCAGTACAAAGCTTCCCAGCACGATCTGCGTCCCACGCGTGAGACCGGCCGGATACAGCAAGGGCTGGATGTAGTGCTCGATGAATCCGCCGCTGTAACCCATCTCGCCGCCACGCGCTCTGAATGAATTCTCGAGCGGAGTGAGCGGGCAGATCCAGCCCGTGTACTCGATCATAACACCCCAGATCGCCGCGGGAATGTGAAGCCACGCCGCGCGCGGCCACCTGAGCACCAGCAATCCTCCCAGCACCACGAAAAGGACAAATGTGAGGTGAACGACGAGTACTAGATCGGCGAGCGCCCGGTAGATCAAGTGCCTGTAATGGCGAGTCCGGCGGGCGCGTCATAGTTCATCTTCTTCACGAGCGCATCGAACCTCGGCTCGCCGCGCAGCGGATCGGCGATCGGATGCACGCGAAGGTATGCGGCCCACCCGCGCCGCTCTTCGATCGCCCGCTCGGTCCAATCGAGCGCCTTCTCCTTGTCGCCGAGTGCGATCTGGACGATTGCGTGCTCCACGGGAGAGACGTACTCGCTCTTCATTTTTTCCTCCAGCTCCTCGGCTACCTGCTTCGCATAGGCAGGATCGCCGGCAGCCGCGAGCGAGTATCCGAGCGTCGCCTTCGTCATGGTTCCATATTCGGGCGCGAGCGCCAGCGCTTCGCGCAGCACTCGCTCAGCGGCGGGAAATTGCTTATGGAGGGTGAGAATCAATCCCAGGATCCGAAAACTCTCCTCAGCGGTCGGATTCATCGCGATGGCGCGATCGACGTGATAGCGCGCCTGCTCGTATTTCCGGGCGTAAAGGTAGCAATAGCCAAGACTCCGTCGTACCGACACTGAAGAGGGATCGTTCTCCTGCGCCATGTGCGCCTCGAGCAGCGCCTCGTCGAACTTTCCCTGCGACGCGAGCAGGAAGGCGTACCACTGGTGCGCCGGCGCGTAGCGGGGATCCAGCTCGATCGCACGGGCGAACTCCTTTGCCGCCTCATCCCAGCGCCAATCGTAGATGAAGAGGCTCCACGCCAGCGACGCATGCGCCTCCGCCAGCGTGTCGTCGAGCTCGATCGCTTTGCGGGCGTAGAACTTCGCTTTCTGGTGGCCTTCGTGTACCGGGACGTTCCGGTAGTCGATGTGGAGCGAATACGAGTCCGCGAGGCCGGTGTAAGCCAATGCGTACGTGGGATCGAGCGCGATGGCTTCCTCGAAGTACCTGATGCCTTCGAAGACTCCCTCGGACGTGCGCTTGTTCCAGGCGTAGCGGCCGCGAAGGTACAACCCGTAAGCTGCCACGTTTTCGGTGTGCCGATTCGCTGGAGCGGGCACGATGTCCGCAAACGAAATCGAGCGCAGCGTCGTGACAATTGTGCGCGCGATCTCATCCTGAATCGCGAAGACATCGATCAGCCTGCGGTCGTAGCGCTCGGACCACATCAGCCGCCCATCATCGGTCGACGTGAGCTGCACGGTAATGCGAAGATTCTCGCCCGAGCGGCGGACTGATCCCTCGAGCACTTCGGACGCCTCCAGCAGCGCGCCGATCGCGCGGACATCCTGAGCCTTGCCCTTGAGCGCGAATACAGAAGTGCGCGATGCAACCCGCAGCCCTTCCACCTTCGCCAGCGCGTTGATCAGCTCGTCGGTGATTCCGTCACTGAGGTACTCGTTGTCGGGGTCCGGGCTGGAGTTCACGAACGGGAGCACGGCGATGGTGCGCGTCGTCGCAGCGGAAGGCTGACTCGCCGCCGACCGGGCGTGGGAGAGAGCGTCGCAGAATTCTGAGATAGTTGCGAACCGTTGCGTCGGATTCTTCGCCAACGCCCGCTCCAGCGCCCGGTCAAAACCGACGGGCGCATCCGGGCGTAACGTCCTGACCGGACGCGCCTTTTCGGTGACCTGCTTCGCCATCGTCGCCCGAGCAGTCGCTCCATGGAAGGGCGGCTCGCCCGCGAGCATCTCGTAGAAAACACAGGCGAGGCCATACACGTCGCCGGGAACTCCGATCTCTGCTTCACCCGCTGCCTGTTCGGGACTCATGTACTCCGGAGTCCCGAGCGCGAGCCCCGCGAGCGTGATGGATTCCTCGGCAGTCGTCGAGGCTACGTGGGCGATGCCGAAATCAGCCAGCAGCGCGTGGTCATCAGCGAACAGAATGTTCTCCGGCTTCACATCGCGGTGCACGAATCCATTGCGATGCGCGTAGTCCAGCGCCGTGCCGATTTCGTTGGCGATGCGCAGGGCGTCGTCGATCGGAAGTCTTTTCTCGCGATTGAGCCGGTCGCGCAGCGAGCCGCCCGGGACGAACGGCGACACGTAATAGAGCGATCCATCGGATTCACCCGAGTCGATCAACGGAACGATGTGCGGATGCGAGAGACGCGCGGCGATGCCGATCTCGCGAAGGAATCTCTCGGCGCCGACCGAGGCGCCGAACTCCTGCTTCAGAATCTTGATCGCGACTTTGCGCTTGTGCTTTATCTCCTCGGCGAGGTGTACGGTTGCCATGCCGCCATGGCCGAGGAGGCGCTCGATCGTGTACCGGTCAGAGAGCGTGTTGGCGAGGGAGGCCGGGGCGTCGCTCATGGCCAGAATATACCATGTGGCTCGCTATAGCCGCCTCGATAGGCACGTCTGATCGCAGCGGAGCGTGCTTTACTCGGGTAATGGGTGACTGACCACCCACCACGCCGTGAGAAATAGCCATGCAACGACTGTGAAAAGCAGAAGGGGCGCCAGGAACGCAATAAACAGGATGTAACTAGGGACGACTGCGCCCATCACAAAGGACGAAATAAATATCAAGGCAGCCGCGCCCCAGATACGGCCCAGTGTCCATTGAGCTCCCATCGGATGCAGCCGAAGCCATGCCGCATCCAGGATGACGAGACCGCCGGGTATCAGGATCAACAGAAGCGCGAGAGCGAGGCGGGCTGGAATGATCCACAAGCGTCCCGCAAAGCTACCCAGAATGTAGAACGTCCACGGGAGGTCGAAGAACATCCACAACCAGAGGAATGCGACCGCGGCGTGCGCAGGGATTACGACTGCTGGTCCCCAGGCGCGAAGAGTCTCTCGCCCTTGATGCAATCGGGTCCAGCGCCTCAGCGCGATGAGTGGCCATACTGCAACTACCAACGCGGCGACCCAGGCTGCGATCGAAAGAGACATCATTGCTATTCTCCGTCAACAGTTTTCTGATGCGCAAATAGGCGCTAAGTAATCGGGCGGTGGTCACCCTCTGCGCTTGAAAAACTGCACTGCGCGCTCGTGCTTCTTTGCCGCGGCCAGGCTCTTGAAGGTGCCCAGATTGCGACGCTTGCCGGTCTTCGCGTCCTTCTTTCGGGAGTAGAGGCGGTAACCGCCCGACTTCAGCTTCCGAATCATCGAAACGACCTCCTGATGGATCGTCCCGAATCTAGACTGCCGCCGGGGTTCGTCCCGCGGTGCGGAATGCCCAGACTGACAGGGCGCCGGCCACGATAAACGCGACGCCAGAAAACCAGATCGGAACCGTGAAAAGATCGATTTGCACGGGCCAGCCCAGTACGATGCGCGTGAGCTGGACGAGCGAGACAATTGCAAAGATGATTCCGGATACTTGTTCGTAACGACGCATGTCGACGTCTCCTTGAAATGTGGCGGAGCGATTGGTCAGTGCTTCTTGATCAAGCTATCCGCGGCCTTTGGGGGTTGTTGGCGCTCGGCGGGGCGCTCACCCGGTCCGAGGATTCCTCCGCCATGCTCCAGCCGCCCGATGGCCACGTACCTCGGACGCGCTCTCGACGTGTATCCGTCCGGGCTTCCGATCGAGACCTGACTAATTGTGAGTCGGGGCGCGCTGAGCTTCCATGCGTCGACGATCCAGGTTCCGGATGGAACGCGGCGAAAATGAGTGAAGCCCCCGGCGTCGAATTGGCTGATCACGCCGGCGTTCACGAAGCGGAATACGACCTCGCGCAGCTCGGATGTCTCCTGATCGACCCACAGCACTCCGGTGATGTCCGCCACCTCGCGGCGCGGTACCGGCTCGAAGGAAACACCGATCTGCCCATTACGGTCCGATTGGCGTACCAGTCGGAAGCAATGCGTCGCGGCAAACTGCTCGGACAGCAACACCGTTTCGTCAGGGGCGTAATAATGCCAGCCCGTCTCGGGGTCGCCGAGGACGTAACCATCGTTGGCGAGAGTCGCCGGATCGATCGCGCCGAAGGGTCGCTGGGTGGTGATCGAAAAGACGTTGCTGTCCGCCCAGAGCACGGTCCCATCGTTATTGAACTCCGTTTGGTAAATGCGAGCCTGTCCGATACCCAAGAGGTCTTCCGTGGTAAGCTGGCTGGATCGAAGCGCCTTGTTTATCTCGTCCCAAACGGTCGAGAGCGCCGCGGCACCCGGGTCGTTCCGCCGGCACGGGGATTTCGAGTTGACGACGATGCTCTCGAGGACTACGCGCGGGCTTTCGACGTTGAGCGAGAGCTCGCTCTCGCGAGGGAGCGACACGGCCCCCGACACGAAGGGCAGGTATCCGATGCGCCTCACGCGAACGCGGTAAACCCCGGGCGGTACGCGAAGAACACGGGCGCCTGATTCCGTACTCAGCCCCTCCGCCACGACGCTGTCGTGCCCGTTGAGGACTGCGATCAGCGCGCCGCTGACTGGCATTCCGACCGCGTTGAGACTGATCCTGAGCTCGGTCTTCGCCTCCTGACCTCGAGCGCTCGAAGTCAGAACGCACGCGCCGAAAACCGTCCCGCAAAAAAGTGCTCGAAGTCTCATGCGACCTCCCGCCATACTGCAGCGCCAGAATCCTGGCCTTACTCACACGGGCGCGATCTTGAGAATGGTATTCCCCGAGATCATGTACAGCTCTCCTGCAAAATCCACCCCGAAGGATGCGACCGCCGCAGTCGTCAGGCCCCAGTCCTTCTGATCCACCGCCACGCCGTTCTGATATCTGAGGCTCTTAAGGAACCCAGCGCAATAGTCAGAATAGAAATAGTGGCCGCGAATCGCCGGAATTGCGCTCCCGCGATACACGTATCCGCCCGTAATCGAGCATGGACCATTATGCCCGTAGTCAATGAGCGGCAGCGTGAATCCGGTTTGATTGCACGTCGACGCGTTGTAGCAGCTCAGTCCTTCCATCACGTTCCAGCCGTAGTTGAGACCAGGGCTGTTGGCCGGGACGACGTCCACCTCCTCGTGCAGATCCTGTCCGACATCGGCGATGTAGAGGAGGCTCGTCGGCGCGTCGAACGCGTAGCGCCACGGATTCCTCAACCCCTTCGCCCAGACCTCACCGCGGTGGTTGGCCTGGCCGACGAACGGATTGTCCGCCGGAATCGCGTAAGGATCGCCGTGGTCGACGTCGAGCCGCAGGAGTGAGCCCAGCAACGAATTGAAGTTCTGACCGTTGCCGAGTGGGTCTCCGCCGCTTCCGCCGTCACCGAGTCCGGCGTACAGCATTCCGTCGGGGCCGAATGTCAGGAGTCCACCGTTGTGATTGGTGTAGGTCGAATGCGGCGCCGTGATTATGAGCTTGGACGTCGTCGGATCCGCTACCTCGGGATTCGACGTCGCGGTGAATCGCTCGACCCGGATGTCGCCGTTCGTCTGGGTGGTGAAGTAGACATAAAAGAAATGATTGCTCGCGTACTGCGGATGAAAAGCGACGCTCAACAATCCGCGCTCTCCGCCGCTCAGGACTCTCGCGGAGATATCGAGAAACGGCGTCGTCTGGAGCACGCCGTTTCGGATGACACGGATTCGCCCGCCCTGCTCGACGACGAAAATGCGTCCGTCGTTGAGCGGCTGCGTCAGGAAGACTGGGCTCGCCAGTCCGGCGCTGATGAAAGGATCCAGCTTGAGTCCAATGCCAGGCGGCAGCGGAGACCCGCCATCGCCCGGACCGGTGGAATCGGAGTGACAGGCTGCGATCGCGAACGTTGCTACGGCCGCGCACAGCACACGAATCATGCGTGAGATCATCGAGCACCCAATGAAAGAGGAGATGGCCGGCCATAGTATATTTCCGGCGCATCGAAAGACCCACGATCCACGCCCGTTCCGCGCAACCTACATGCCCCGACACGTCCAGAAAGAACGACCCCACCGCGATTTCCTTCAGATCGCGGATTATTCCGCCAGGGAGCTAGACAAGCTCTTTTCGCTCGCCGAATTGATGCGCGCGGGCAAGTACAAGAAAAAGCCGCTCGCCGGAAAATCGCTGGCGATGATTTTCATGAAGTCCTCGACGCGCACGCGCGTCTCCTTCGAAGTCGGCGCCTGGCAGCTCGGCGGACACGCACTCTTTCTCTCGCCCCGCGACGTGCAGCTCGGGCGCGGAGAGCCGATCGCCGACACCGCGCGGGTGCTTTCGCGCTACGTCGACGGCATCATGATAAGGACCTTTGCGCACTCGGAGATCGAGGAGCTGGCGCGCTACGCCGACGTGCCAATCATCAACGGCCTCACCGACCTCGTGCACCCTTGCCAGGTCCTCGCCGACGTTCTCACCGTCAGGCAGCACCTTGGAGGCTACAAGGGAAAGCGCGTCGCCTGGATCGGCGACGGCAATAACATGGCGAACTCGTGGCTCAACGCGGCGTACGTGCTCGGGTTCGAGCTCACGCTCGCGTGCCCCGAAGGCTACGACCCGGATCCGATGATCTACCAGCGCGCAGCGTCGAAGGCCAAAGTGCGAATCGTGCGGGATCCCGCCGAGGCCGCCGACAAAGCCGACGTGGTGAACACCGACGTCTGGGCGTCGATGGGCCAGGAGGAAGAACAGGCGGTCCGCGAGAAGGCCTTCAAGGGCTTCCGGGTGGACGCCGCTATCATGAAGCGCGCAAAGGAGGACGCCATTTTTCTCCACTGCCTGCCCGCGCACCGCGGGGAGGAAGTCACCGCCGAGGTCATCGACGGACCCCAAAGCAGGGTCTGGGATGAGGCCGAAAACAGGCTGCACATCCAGAAAGCGATCATGGCCGTTTTGATGGGCGGGGAGAGGCTCTAGAGGCACCCAGCTGGGTCACAAAGCTGTCTTTCGGAATGGGTCTGTGAGAGCGGGTTAAGGGCATCCAGGAGGCCATAAGTCCTGTTGAGCTTGATCAGGATGGTCGTCTAATACGTAACCCTCTTCTTGAGAGTTACGATGCGCCGTTCCACTGGGATTTCAGCCTTCTTAAGCCTGTTTAGAGCGGGTTCCGCTAGTGCCGTTGCCCTGGCGACGATCCTCTCCTGTTCTGATAGCACTGCCCCGGAGCTGCGCATGCCGGCCGGCGTCCACTCATACGACGTCGTCGTTTCCGATTCGCTCAAGGGCTTCTGGTTAAGCGCGTCGGGGACGTTCCTGTCTGCTCCGGTCGACGTCTCAGCCAATGTCCTCGTCCCATCCGGCGTTGCGCGTTCCAGCTCGGTTGGCGCCTTCAGGTACGCGGTTTCGCGCGTTCCATTCGAAGTCGAAGCCATACCCGGCGTGATCATACCGCAGGATTCCATCACGGACGACGGATACCTCACGGACGTGCCCCTTGGATTCAGCTTCGATTTCTACGGGGCCACGTATGACAAGGTGAACGTCTATTCGAACGGCTTCGTTCAGTTTGGACCGCCTCAAATCGATCCCGCCAGGGCTGGTTTCTTCAAGGGAACCTTTATTCCCTGGTCGCAGCTGCCGAATAACATCATTGCGTTCGCGTGGACCGACTGGTCGCCGCAGCTCGTGTACGGTGGCATCCGGTACGAGACGCGCGGAACCGCTCCTCATCGCAGATTCCTTCTTCAGTTCAACAACGTCCCCGCGTACCACTCCCCAACGGGAACTCTGATGATGCAGCTCGTGCTGAACGAAGGCTCGAACGTCATCACGATCTACACCAACACGCTGGTGATCACGAACAGCAGCCAGCGCATAACGCAGGGCATCGAGAACTTCGACGGTACGGCAGCAGCCTTTGACAGCGTCACGAATCCTGTCAACGGTGTGACGAGCGCGCGCGTCGCGAACTTTTTCTCGCTTACGAACGACGCCGTTCGCTTCACACCGCCGCAGCCGCCGGTTCTGACCGTTCCCAGGGACACTACGGTTCAAACAGCTCCCCCGGTTGCCGGTGCGCCGGCGGTCGGCGTCAACCTTGCTCTGGGATCCTGCGTCGCAAACTTCAACCCTGGCGTTGCCACGGCCACCGACGACGGCACTGTCGTATCGCTCGTTGGTGTCAGAAGTGACGATCCTACGCTCGCGCTCGATGCCCCGTACTTGAAGGGCGTCACCAGGATTACCTGGACGGCGACCGATAACGACGGCATGACGACTAGTGCGACGGAGACTGTAACCGTTGTCGACAAGGAAAACCCGTGGCTCTCGGCGCCAGCCGGCGTCTCCGCGGACAACGATCCACATCTGCCCTCGGCCGTGGTCTCTGCCGGTTCCGCTCAGGCGGCCGACAATTGCCCGGACGTGAAAGTTTCCAGCGTGCGCAGCGATGGCGCCGCGATGGCAGCTCCATTCATGGTGGGAGAAACGACGATCAACTGGACTGCCACCGACGCATCGGGTAATACCACGTCGGCGTCGCAGTCGGTAAAAGTACGCGACGTCGAAGCGCCAAGCCTCACGGTTCCGGCGAACGTCATGATACCCGCGACGAGCACGAGTGGCGCCGCGGTCAGCTACCAGCTCAACGCGAGCGATAACGTCGCGGTGACGTCAGTCACCTGCACGAGGGCATCGGGCGCCACCTTCCCGATCGGAACCACCTCGGTTACCTGCACCGCAGCCGATGCCGCGGGCAACAGCACCTCGGGCACCTTCGACGTGTTCGTCTACGATGCGCCGACCCAGATGAACAATCTGATTCGGTACGTCCTCAACCTCGGCATGCCGAGCGGCACGACCAATCCGCTTGTCAACCAGCTGGAGGCGGCGTTCCGCAGCTCCACCAGCGACAATCATGTCGCGTGCGTGAAGATGAGCGATTTCATCAGCATGGTCGGCAAGAAGGGACGCGATATTCCTCCCGGCTCGTCCGGCTACATGACCACGCAGGCGACGCAAATCATGGTCGTGCTGGCGTGCCCGACTGCCCGTTTGCATCCGCCAGTGGGCCAGGACGGGTCAAGCAATTGACGGCTAGCGGTTATAGCCGCGACAGCACATGACGTAGAGAGGGGGGCGCACGAAAGTGCGCCCCCCTCTTTTTTCCGTGAATCTCGTCAAGGCAAGACCCGCGTTACGGGTCTGGAGGGTCGGACGAACGAGCCAACGCGGATCGGCATGTCTTCTGCACATCCCGTAAGCATGAAGGTTCGAAGTGTCTTCTTCACACAGTGAAAGCATGACAGCCCCCAAGAAAATCGACGAGCTCTACGACCTGATCGAAGGCATCGAGACAGCGATGTTCACGACGCGCCGTTCCACCGGCCAGCTCGTCTCGCGGCCGATGGCGACACAGGATCGCATCGAAGCGACCGACCTCTGGTTCGTGACCAACATCGAGACGCACAAGCTCGACGAGCTGACGCTCGACCCGCACGTGAACTGCTCCTACTATAACAACAGGACACACGAATGGGTTTCCGTCGCCGGCCTCGCTCACGTATCGAAGAACCGGAACAAGGTCCGACAACTCTACAAGGAAAACTGGAAGGTCTGGTTCGACGATGAGGGTGGAGAAAGGGATGGCGGGCCCAACGATCCGCGCATCGCACTCATCATGGTCGAAGCCGAGCTTGCTACCTATATGAAGGTGAACAAGTCGCGTCCCATAATCCTGTTCGACATGCTCAAGGCGAAGGTGACCGGGTCGACCCAGCGTCTGGGCGACGTAATGGAGATCACCGGGGCCGAATTGATGGAATAGGCAGGGCTTTTCGCCCTTTTCTGCCAAATTGTCACGGCGCCCCTCGAATTCGGGGGGCGCTTCGCGCATATTGGACGAGACCTTACTCAGTCCGTCCAGCAATGGTTGAAGCAACCCCATCAAGCGACCACGTCCGGGCGTCCTCTGAGGACGCCCGGACGCCTCCAGCCTCCTCCCGCCCCCAAGCCGACGAGATCACGTCTGCTGAGGCCTCAGCGACCCCGACGCGGCCCCTCAAGCGGACGCCGCTCTACGATGTCCACGTGGCGTTGGGCGCCAAGATCGTCCCCTTCGCCGGCTTCGAGATGCCGGTGCAATACCCGACCGGAATCACCGCCGAGCACAAGGCGGTGCGCGAGAAGGCGGGGCTGTTCGACGTGAGTCACATGGGCGAGTTCATCGTGCGCGGACCGCAGGCGGTAGAGTTCGTGAATTACGTCACCACGAACGATGTCGCCGCGCTCGCGCCAGGTCAGGCGCAGTACTCCACGATTCTGCGCGAGGATGGAACGATCGTCGACGACTGTCTCGTCTATCGCGCCGAAGATCGTGTGCTGATGGTCGTGAACGGATCGAACATCGACAAGGACTTCGCCCACATCTCGCGCTTCGTCGGAAAGTTCGACGTGACGCTCGAGGACATCAGCGACACGATCGCGCTCCTCGCGCTGCAGGGACCCGACGCCGCGAGGATACTGCAACGGCACACCGACACCGATCTCTCGAAGATCAAGTACTACGAGTTCACGACAGGTAAGATCGCGGGCGTGGACAAGGTCTATATCTCCCGCACCGGCTACACCGGTGAGGACGGATTCGAGCTGTACTTTCCGGGCGAACACGCGGAGAAAATCTGGAATGCCCTCACCGCCTCCGGCGAAGTCACTCCCACCGGACTCGGCGCGCGCGATTCGCTGCGGCTCGAGATGGGCATGGCGCTCTACGGCAACGACCTCGACGACACCACCACGCCCCTCGAAGCGTCACTCGGCTGGCTGGTAAAGATGAAGAAGGGCGATTTCGTCGGGCGCGATGCGCTCGCGAAGCAGAAAGAGGAGGGGCTGAAGAGAAAGCTCGTCGGGTTCACGACCGCGGAGAGAGCTTTTCCGCGACACGGGTACCCGGTGTTCGCGAACGGAAAGCCGAGCGGGGAAGTGAGAAGCGGGACGATGAGTCCGACACTCGGAATCCCGATCGGAACCGCGTACGTTCCGCCCGCGTCGGCGGTGGAAGGCTCGCCGCTCGAGATCGAGATTCGTGGCAAGCGCATCCCTGCGACCGTGCAGAAGATGCCGTTCTACAAGAACGGCAGCAGACTCTGAGCGACGGCATCTCCTTGCACTCTCATCTCAGCACGTTGCACCTGATCACGCCTTCGACGACGATCCAACGGGGCGACCTATGCGCGTAGCCGTGATCACCGTTTCCGATTCCGTCGTCGCCCGCAAGCGCCAGGATACCTCGGGCGCCGTCGTCGCCGGCTGGGTGAAGGCGAAGAAATTCGAGCTCCTTTCCGCGGCGAGCTGCGCCGATGAAACGGTCGAGATCGTGCGGTCGCTCGTTCACGCGTGCGACAGCGAAGGTGCCGATCTCGTTCTCACCACGGGCGGAACCGGTCTCGCCCCGCGCGACGTCACGCCCGAGGCGACACGCGCGGTGATCGAGCGCGAGGCCTTTGGAATTGCGGAGCGAATCCGGATGTTCGCGATGCCGAACTTTCCGCGCGCCGCGCTGGGGCGCGGTGTCGCGGGAGTGCGTGGCAAATCGCTGATCGTGAATCTGCCCGGCTCGCCGAGTGGCGTGCGAGATGGGCTGGACGCGCTGGATCCGATCGTCCAGCACGCGTGCGATGTGCTAAGCGGCAAAGTGACCGAGCACACTCCGGCATCGAACCATGGGAATGTCGCGGGACCGGAGCTGGCGCGATGAGAATTAGCGCCCACGCTTCGTCGACATTGCGCGCCAGGGCAGAGGGAGCCTGATGAAAGTCCTTATCACTCTCACCGACGTCGAGCCGGCTGTCAGGCTCAACGCGGTGCTCGAGGCAGCGGGGACCAAGACTGCGGTCGTCTCCCCGCTCGATGATCTGCGCGGCGAGATCAAGCGCTTCAAGCCCGACCTCATCGTCCTCACCGGGAACCTCGGCGACGCCGGCAACATCCAGATGGTGCGCGATCAGCTGTGGAACGGCACCGCGGTGATCGGCCTGGCGGATGTCGAGGATCCGCAGCTGCGGGAGCGCCTTCGCACCATCGGATTCACCGACGTGTACACGAAGCCCATCACCGCGGACGAATTGTATCTGGCAGTGCGACGCGTGCTCGACCGCAAGCGACTCACCGAGGCGACGGGACTCATCGGACAATCGGCAGCGATCGGCGAAGTGCTGCTCAAGATCGAGCAGATCGCGCCGGTGTCGAGCACGGTCATCATCGAGGGAGAGAGCGGCACGGGGAAGGAGTTGGTGGCGCAGGCGATCCACAAGCTGAGCCCGCGGCGCGGCAAGCCGTTCATCGCGGTGAACGCCGGCGCTCTGCCGGAGACGCTGATCGAGAGCGAGCTGTTCGGTCACGAGAAAGGCGCGTTCACGGGCGCTGCGGAGCGGCGCATCGGGCGGTTCGAGCTCGCCGACGAAGGGACTCTCTTTCTCGACGAGATCGGGGAGATTCCGCCGTCGACGCAGGTGAAGCTGCTGCGCGTGCTCGAGGAGAGAAAGCTGACGCGCGTCGGTGGAACGGCGCAGATACCGATCAACGTGAGAGTGGTTGCGGCGACGAATAGTCCGCTGCGGGAGAGCATGGAGGAGGGAAGATTCCGCGCCGACCTGTACTATCGGCTGAACGTGCTCAGCATGTACATGCCGCCGCTGCGCGAGAGGCCCGAGGACATTCCGCTGCTGGTGCGCCGCTTCATCAAGGAATTCTCGTCGCAGCACGACCGGCCATTCCACGGCATCTCGGCCGAGGCGATGCAGATCCTGATGAGTTATCCGTGGCCGGGCAACGTGCGCGAGCTACGGAATCTGGTGGAGAGTATGGTGGTGCTGGCGCCGGGCCGCGAGATCGGGCCCGAGGACATTCCGCGGCCGATTCGCGAGGGAGGCGCGGCGCGATTTCTACCTGTGCACGTCGGCCCGGTGGTGCGCGGCGCCGTTGGCGCGGAGGGTCGCGAGCTGGAATTCCTGGTGAGGAGCATGCTGGAGCTGCGGCTCCAGGTGGAGGAGCTGCGCCGCCGTCTCGACGACGAGCATCATGATCGCCGCGACTGGCTCGGCGACGTGCAGCCGACCGGTGCACTTGCTTCCGGCGGAACCGCGCGCGCGATCGAGCCGCCCGATCAGCCGGCGGCGCCGAGTGTGGTGACGCTTGCTCCGGGGATGACGATGGCGGAGATCGAGAGGGCGGCGATCGAGGCGGCGCTCAAGGAGACGCGCGGGAATCGGAGGAAGGCGGCCGAGGTTCTCGACATCGGCGAGCGGACTCTTTATAGGAAGCTGCGCGACTACGGCATTGCGCCCGAGGAAGTGGTCGCAGGATCAGCACAGTAATTTCTCGTCATGCCCGCACCGTGTCTTCAAACGAGGTGGAGAATGCCGCGAGAAAGGGCGACCGTAACCGCTTCGGTTCGGTCGGCGACACCAAGCTTGGCGAAGATGTTCTTGAGATGGAGCTTCACCGTTTCATCAGTGCGACCAATAGCCCTCGCCACCGCGGGATTGCTCAAACCGCGGGCGACGAGCTGCAACACTTCGACTTCACGGGCCGTGAGGTCTGCGCGCGGCGTGAACTCAGCCAACCGGCCCGCGACTACAGGGGGGATGACGCGTTCACCGCGGTGCACGGCTCGAATCGCCGCGAGGACGTCCGTCAGCAGCATGTCCTTGAGCAGATAGCCGCGCGCCCCGGCCTCGAGCGCGCGATGGATGTCGACGTCGCCCTCATAGGTCGTAAGCGCGAGGATGCGAGCGTCGGGGAACTCGCTCCTGATCGCCCGGATCGCCGCGACCCCGTCCATGCCGGGCATCCGAAGGTCCATCAGCACCACATCGGGCATGTGCTCACGAAAACTCGTCACCGCCTGCCGGCCGTCCTCTGCCTCCGCCACGAGCTCGAGCTCCGGCTGCTGGGAGATGACTGCGGCCAATCCAGTGCGCACCACGGGGTGATCGTCGGCGACCAGTACGCAGATGCGCGCTACGTCGTCAGTTTCAACCTTCTCACTCATTGATTGGCACACGCAATGGGAATACTCAAACAACGTCCGTGCTAACATCGGCGGCAATTCCCTGATCGGGGAGCACAGTGGCCGGCCGAGTTGGAACACGCAGAACGACCTTTGTCCCTTCACCGGGAACGCTTTTTATCGATAGGCTCGCGCGGACCTGGCTCGCGCGCTCCCGCATCCCAAGGAGTCCCCAGTGACCCGCGTAGGCGTGGAGGGCGGGGTCAACCACGAAGCCGCGACCGTCATCCGCGACGACAAGCCTGACGCTGCGGCGACGGAACAACAGGCCTACGCGGACCGTATGCGCCGCCCCATGCGCGACCACGTTGGTGACTGCTTCCTGCGCGACGCGAAACACCACCGTCTCGACTTCTCGCTCAAGCGGGCGCGGCGCTCCTTGCACTACGTAGTCTAAAGCGAGCTCGGTATCGGCCAGCGTTCGATCGAGCGCCGCTCTCAACGAAACGACGAAGTCCTCTCCCTCGAGCGCAGGCGGACGCATGTCCCACACTGCCTGCCGCGCGTCGGCCAGAGTTTTCTGCGCCAGCACGAGGACTTCCCTTAATGCCGTCCGGCACTCCGGCGCGACATCTGTCCGTCCCATCGTCGCCAATAGCTGGAGCGAGACGCCGGTAAAGCCCTGGAGCAATGTGTCGTGAATCTCGCGCGCCAGGCGCGTGCGCTCTTCCAGTCTCGCCTGGAACCGGGCCTGCAGCATCCGCGCGCGTGCGCGACGTTTTGTGCGGACCAGTTTCAAAGCCGCCCATCTTTTCAGCTCCTCGTTCGCCGCAATCAGCTTACGCTCCGCCCTGTGTCGAGCCGCAACCGCTCCCAGCAGGAGCATTCCCGAGATCGAGAACGTGATGATACGGGTCGGATAGTCGGCGTCCGTCCAGAACAGGAAGGGTGGACGGTCCAGGACTAACGTCAGAGCGGCGATCGACAGCAGTAACGCGAAGACTCCCACACGGGTGCCCCCAAACCAGCAGGACAGCATCACCGCACCCAGAAATAACGAGAACGGAAGGATGGGGCCAAGCAACAGGGAGATTGTGAGTGCCGCCGCGACGAACGCGACACCAAGTGCATAGCCGACGAGCGGCGACCAGACTTGCCGAGTGCTTGATCCAGGCATCTGTGCTCTCCGGTCGGAGGACCGTTGCCGTGCAAGCCCCACTAACATGGGTCCAAGCCCGGCTCCGCGACAGCCTCGCGTTTGGGGCGGGGACACGTCGCAACTCCATATCTCCCCGACTGGGGAAGGCCAAGACTCCGCTCTTCGGGAATGTATCCCGGCTTCCCCCAACCCGAGCTTTGAGCCATTCGCCGAGTCAGGCTACCTAGCGAGACTCTCTTTGATGGCAATCCTGTTGGAACCGTCGCATATGCTGAAGCTCGATCCAGACTCGTGGACGATAGACATCGCCGCACCACTGGAGTTCATGGACGTCGTGACCGATGGCCTTATGGTGCTCGACACCCAGTGGTGCTGCCGCTTCCTGAACCGCGCGCTGGAGGGATTGTTGTGGCGCGGACGCGATGATTTGCTTGGCAAGGCGGTGTGGGAAATCCTCGGCACGGCCGAAAGCACCAGCTTCGGAGCACAGCTGAAACGCGCTGTCGCGGAGCAGCAGCGGGCAGTTATCGAATGGAAGATCCCCTATGGACGTCGTGTGGAAGTGCACATCCTGCCAGGCGTCGATGCGGTAACGCTGCTGTTTCGAGAGGAGTCCGGTCTGCACCTGGCGGCGCTCGCTGTCGAGAGCGAGTCGAAGTACCGCACCCTGTTCGAGCAATCGCCCGAGGCCATTGTCGTGTACGGTGCCGATTTCCGCGTTGCCGATTGCAACGAGGCCTTCGCACGGATGCTCCGGTCGTCGCGGAGCAGGATCGTGGGCTTGCACATCGACGATCTCAAGGATCAGCATCACCGGGACGCGCTGCGGGCGGCGCTGGCCGGACGAGTGATCCGGTTCGACTCACCTTACGAGGCGACTACTTCCGGCGCGCGGGTATGGGCGACGGGGACTTTCGCGCCACTGCGCGACGCGAATGGCGTTATCACGGGTGCGATAGTGCTGGTCAAGGATCGCACGGAGCAGGTTCTGACTCAGCGCGCCCTCGACGAGAGCGAGACGCAGTATCGCCTGTTGGTGGATCACTTGCCGGAGGCAGTGTTCGTGCAGATCGATGAGCGCATCGCTTACGCCAACCCTGCCGCGGCAAGGCTGCTCGGTGCCTCGGCGCCAGCGACGCTTGTCGGTCTGTCTCTGATCGATCTCGCGGAGCCGTCGCGGCGTGATGAGATCCGGCAGTCAATGCGCGACGTGCTCGAACAGCGCGAGCTCGTGGCGCACGCGGAACAGCGCTACGTGTGCTTCGATGGAGTGTCGACCGTCGATGTCGAGGTCATGGCAATCGCGTTCAGGCACGAGGGTCAAGCGGCGATCCTGACAATCGCGCGCGACACCAGCGCCGGGAAGCGCGTCGATGCCCGCCTTCTCCAGGCGCAGAAGCTGGAAGGTGTCGGACTGCTGGCGAGCAGCGTCGCCCACGATTTCAACAATCTTCTGCTTGTGATCCTGGCGAACGCCGGGATGCTGTTGGAAGAGCCAGCAAACACTAAAGCGGTGGAGGAGGGTGCACAGGAGATCAATGCCGCGGCTAGGCGCGGCTCGGCGCTGACGCGTCAGCTGATGTTCTGGAACCGGGGAAGCGCGGCGTTGGAGCCGGCACACATCGATCTGAACGCCGTCGTGGTCCAGGAGGAGCGAATCCTCCGGCGGCTGCTGGGGCGCAAGTTTCAGTTGAGCATTGGCCTCACTGACGATGCGGGAATGATTTACGCCGATCCCGACCGGATCGGCCAGGCGCTCGTCAACCTGGTCGTGAATGCGCGCGACGCGATGCCTGAGGGCGGCACGGTCACGATAGAAACGTATACCACGCGCATCCGCGATCGGGACCATTCGACGGAGATGTGGCTGCCGCCTGGCGTCTATGCGACGCTCGCCGTCCGCGACACCGGCATCGGAATGGACGAGGCCACGAGGGATCGAATTTTCGAGCCGTTTTTCACAACTAAAGAACCGGCGCAGGGCACGGGACTCGGCCTGGCAATCGTTCGCGATGTGGTGCTCGAGTCAGGCGGCACCGTCGCGGTGGACAGCGCGCCTGGTCGGGGAAGCTCATTCCTTATTTATTGGCCGCGCGCGGCGACACTTCCCGAGGCGGCCTAGCGCGCTGCGACTGGACCGTTGTCTACAAGTACGACAGCGCAGGCGTTCGTGATATGACTGCCGGGTACATCATTCAGCTCTGAGTCTGTGACTGAGTCGGTACGCGTCTGAAAAAACAGTGCAGTCGGGTGGCTGCATCATGAGACGAGAGTTCGCGAAGGACCGCGAGCTCTCGTTTGGCATCCAGGACTTTCTGGATTCGCGAACCGAGATACGGGAGCCCGTCTCACTTCTGCATTGTCGCCTGGAAAAAAATGAGCGAGGCGGGGGGAGCCGCCTGGTACAAGTTGCGCCCCGATAGAGCGTGTTACCGGCGTTGTCGGGTGTCGTCTACAGTCGCGGTGAAATGAATCAGCATCCCGGTGAAATGAAACGTGTATTGCCGCGCCTGCTCATGCGTTGTGGCAGCTCACAATTCACTTTTTATTGTGGAGAAGGGTGCGGAATTTTGCTTGTGTAAACTCCAGTCGTCTGCAATATTAGCCCCCGTTTCGCGCCCTCCAATTCTCGCCTAACAAATTGAATTTGAACAACATCGCCGGTAGCGTACTTCCGATCAAGCGAGCCGAGGAGCTGATCCTTACGCTCCCGGGAGTAGTCTCCGCGAAGATCATAGAAAGTGAGAGTGGCGCGGTCGAGCAGATCCATGTTCTGACTACGGCTGAGCTTACGCCCAAACAGGTGGTTCGCAACATCGAAAGTGCGCTAATGGCGCACCTGGCGATGCGGGTGGACCACCGGAAGATCTCGGTAGCGATAACGAGCGAGGCGAAGACGAGGCCGACGCCAGCTCAACAGCAGGCGGCGCATCCGACGCCCCGGAGCCAGTTTACGGTGGGTTTGACCCCGGAAGGGGGGACCAAGAAGTATACGGCGAGAAGGCTTTACTTCGAGGACGTGGAGGTCAGGGGGTCGCGGACGAAAGGGCTGTCGTGTCGAGTTACCCTGAGAAAGGGTGAGGAGTCCTACATTGGCGAAGCCCATGGGATCGAGGGAGACAGGTCCCGACTCGATCTGGCCGCGAGAGCAACGGTATTCGCGATCGGCTCGGCCGAGGGGAGAGAAGGGCAGCTGGCGGTGGAGGGTGTGAAGGTGATGGAGGCCTTCGACCGCGAGTACGTGTTCGTTGGTGTGACGGTGCGTGCGGGTCGCGACAGTCAGCTGCTAGTGGGCAATTGCGAGATCAAGGGGAGCGCGGAGACAGCGAGCGCTCTGGCGGTACTGGCGGCGACGAACCGCTGGGTGGATCAGGGAGAGTAAGCGGGCTCGAGGGCCCGGTGCAGGAATAGAAGTGAATTGAAAGCGGGTCGATTCGACCTGGTGAAGTTGAAAGGATCGTTGGGCGCAGTTTCACCTTAACACGAATCCTAAAGGAATAATAAAAACCCCCGTCCCGGCTAAGAGACGAGTTGAGCGGGCAGGCCTAGTTACACGAGCGGAGCCAACCTAGTAGCGCATTTCAGCGGATGCTGAATGCGACTGACGTTTAGGGGGGTGACGCAAATGTTCGCAGGTTTCGCTGCCTTATTGAGTTGGTTATTTCCTGATACCCAACAGTGGTAGCTGAGGCCGGGGGTTCTTTTTCTACGATGAGCCGAATTGCAAGGTACGTTTGGCTGGTCAGCATTGCGGCAGTGGGCGCGGGGGTCTTCCTGTTTCTAGAGGATCCTACGTTCTCTCTGCCTTTTGCTCAGGCCGCGCTGACGTTCGGCTTCATCGGCGTGCTTGCCCAACTATTCAGCTACCGCACAGGTCGCGGATCGATGGGCTCTGTTTCATTCATTCCGGTCTTGGCGAGCGCGGCTATTGCGCCGCACTGGGTCAGCGTAGTCGTAGTCGCGGCCGCATCCCTGGCCGGTCAAATAGTCGCGAAGAGAGACCGCATTAGGTCGGTCTTCAACGCCGCCCAAGAATCGCTCGCTCTGGCGCTAGCGATCTTGGCGTACCAAGCATTTGGTGGAATTCCCCTACACAGCATCGGGGAATCGAGCTCCCTGTCGTTGTTCTCACTCTTCCTCGTGTTCTTCGTCACGAATTCCATATGCGTGAGTGGCGCGCTTGGGATAGTGTCCGATCGCAATCCGTGGACGATCTGGAAAGAGAATACGCTCAGCGCGCTCCCGTACGACTTTTTGTCTCTCCCCGCAATTCTGTTTATCGTTTGGGCCTATTCGAAGTTTGGGCCTGTCGGAGTGTTTGTGTTTGCGGTCCCGCTCTTTGGCCTGCGGCAGTTATACAAGGTCACTGGCCAGCTCGAGCAGACGAATCGCGAACTCCTTGAGCTCATGGTTGCAGCCATCGAAGCTCGCGATCCCTATACTTCGGGCCATTCACGCCGGGTGGCGGACAAAGCGCGTGTGATAGCCCGCGCGGTCGGACTACGCGAAAAAGAAATCGAGCGCATCGTTGCTGCCGCTCTTCTGCATGACGTTGGCAAGATCCATGAGGTGTTTGGACCGATCCTGAGCAAACCAGGCCGTCTAACACCTGAGGAACAGGTCATCATGCGGACCCACCCCGTTAAGAGCGCCGAGCTGGCTGGAAAAGTCACAGAACTTCGAGATGTTGTTCCACTCATTCGACACCACCACGAAAACTGGGACGGGACGGGTTATCCGGACGGATTAAGGGGAGATGATATTCCTCTCGGTTCTCGGATAATCATGTTCGCGGATACGATCGACGCGATGTCAACAGATCGACCGTATCGTGCAGCTATGGATGCCGCTTCGGTTCGCAAAGAGCTGCTTCGGTTCCGCGGAACGCAGTTTGATCCCTCCATGTGCGACGCGCTGCTGCGAAGCGCCGAGTATTCAAAGTTATTTGCGGCGAAGGAAGCCGAAGACGCTGACTGGCGTCAGAGAACTCCAGATAGGGGCTCCATCCTACGCGTGGCCGAAACAGCGTAGCCGTCTCGTGGTTCTGGTAGTAAGTCACCGAGCTGTTGCGGTAGAGACCCCTTTTCGCGCCGATATTTCGTAACGTATTCGACGAGTAGACGCGCGCTTTGTTCTAAATCGCCGCAATAGCGAAGACCCAGCGCCAGCGCATGCGTCTCGAAGTCCTGCCAGCCTGAGCCTCGATTCTGTAAGTGCGCAGTCTCAAGCTCCGCTACCATGGGTCGGAGTATTTCAACTGAGCCGTTCCTTTGAATCGCGATTCTAACTCCGAGAGCTAGGATGGCGGCCCGCCAATTAACACTCTGAGCTGGGTTCGATTGAGCTGCCACCGCGGCGTATCTCTCGGCGGCTTCATCGATGTTTCCTTCCTCCAACGCGAGTCTGATCAGAAAGTAAACACGATCTGTACTCCGATGAAGGTCTTGGTCTGCATCTGCGAGAGCGTCAAACCTCCGAATGGCATCGCGGGCACGCGGTACGTCTCCGTTGGCAAGATAGACTCGAACAAGTCCAAAGAGGGCAAACGCGGTCCGGCTCACAAGGCCGCACGTTAACGAAAGATCAAGAAGTTTAAGAAAAACAGCCTCGGCATCATTACTTCGGCCCGCAAGACGATACGCGACACCGACATTGCACAGCGCGCGTGAAAGCGTGCGCGGATCTCTTTCATCGCTGACAACTCCGAGAAGTTGATCCGTGGCCTGTTCGGCCTTCTGCATGTCTCCACAGATTGAGTGATAGATCATTTCCACCTCAAGCCGGGTTGTCAGAGTTATTGCTTGGTTTTGTAAGAGGGGCACCATTGTGAGATACAACTCCTCCATGGCGTCAAGTCGATTTTGGTCGGTAGCGACTTTGAGACCTAATAGGCCGCA